>ENA-UEQS01000002-UEQS01000002.1-human-gut-metagenome-genome-assembly--contig:-NODE-2-length-219377-cov-25.169188_pt1:0-140000 | contig 219377 bp, 185 predicted proteins | sample MGYA00242953_ERZ507953 | MGnify/ENA primary metagenome ERZ507953 (study PRJEB26167, sample SAMN06115474) | human gut metagenome | host: Homo sapiens | place: China:Jiangsu | collected...
TTCCAGAAACGCACCTCGGTTTCACTAAGTCGCAGGGCTTGTACGTGCCCGCAAGTATCAAAACGCTTTCTACTTATCCCGAAAATCACCCCTTTTGTTGCATAAAAAAATGCAACAATTGCAGAAATGTTGCCAAATTAAAATATAAATCATTTGTTTGCACAATTTGTTAAGTGATTTTTTGTTGGATATGACAAGTAAATCGGATTTATTATGTAATGGCAGACAAGTTGGTGCAGATAGTGATGAAATAAAGGGTAGGTCAGGGCGGAGGTAATGAGGCGGGGGGTGATAAAAGCAGGTGAGTAAACGAAAAATTTACGATTTAATAACACATTGGTAATAGTAGAAGTTTCTGCGTCGAATTGTGCGATTTTTGTTCAAATCGGAGAAAATAGGAAAATCGGCGAGATGTGTAAGCTAAAATGCTTGACAAGGGCTTGCTAATATTATATAATAGTATACTGTATCATAATGGAGTTTTCCACCTATTTCATGCGTTTTTGAGTGCAGAAAATCATGGAAAACACCGCCAAAACCACTGGCGAATACGATTGTTATATAGTATTATATAAATGTATTTTCCAAATAAATTAAGGAGTGATTGAGCCTATGGTGAATGTCAAGGACGTAAAACTTGGTAAGAACACGAGAAAGAGCTTTGCCAAGATCAATGAGGTTCTGGAGATGCCTAACCTTATTGAAGTGCAGAAGAACTCTTATCAGTGGTTCCTCGATGAAGGTCTGAAGGAGGTCTTCAGAGATGTTTCAGCTATTACTGATTATAATGGTACGCTGGAGCTGACTTTTGTTGGATACCATTTCGACGAAGAGGCTAAGTATTCTGTTGCAGAGTGCAAGGCGAGAGATGTAACTTATGCAGTGCCACTGAGAGTTACTGCAAGACTTAACAATACCGAGACCGGCGAGATCAAGGAGTCCGAGGTATTTATGGGTGACTTCCCTAAAATGACCGACAGCGGAACTTTTGTTATCAACGGTGCAGAGCGTGTTATCGTTTCTCAGTTGGTGCGTTCACCAGGTGTTTATTACGCTTTTGATAAGGACAAGACCGGTAAGGATCTGTTCAAGACAACTGTTATCCCTAACAGAGGCGCTTGGCTTGAATATGAAATGGATTCTAACGACGTGGTTTATGTCAGAATCGATAAAAACAGAAAGATCCCTCTTACTACTTTCCTGAGATCGCTCGGTATTGGTACTAACGAGGAGATCGAGGAAGTTTTCGGTCCTGATGAAAGACTTACTCAGACTATCATGCAGAAGGATCAGACTGCTAACAGAGAGGAAGCTCTTCTTGAAGTTTACAAGAAACTCCGTCCGGGCGAGCCTCCTACAGTAGATTCTGCTGTTACTCACCTGAATAACCTGTTCTTTGACGCTAAGAGATATGATCTTTCAAGATTTGGCAGATATAAGTACAACAAGAAGCTTGGCGTTGGTTCAAGACTTTCAGGCCACAGACTTTCAAGACCTGTTGTAAATCCTATGACAGGCGAGGTAATGGCTGAGGCTGGCGATCTTATCAGCTTTGATAAGGCTATGGAGATCGAGACCGCTGGTGTTATGGAGGCTTACGTTGACGTTGAGGTAAAGGAGCATCTTACTTCCGCAACAGGCGAGGCTGTTACAAAGCTTGAAGAGTGCGAAGTTAAGATCATAGGCAACGGCATGGTAGACATCAACGCTTATGTTGATTTTGACTGCACTGAGCTTGGCATCAACGAAAAGGTATCTTTCAAGGCTCTCAAGGAAATTCTTGAAGATTCTGAGAATGAGGAAGAGCTTAAGGAGAACATCAGACTTAAGGCTGACGACCTCGTTCCAAAGCACATCACTATCGATGATATTATCGCTACGGTTTCTTACTTCCTCAACCTTTGCGAGGGCGTTGGTACTGTTGACGATATCGACCACCTGGGCAACAGAAGAATCCGTTCAGTAGGCGAGCTTCTTCAGAACCAGTTCAGGATCGGTTTCACAAGAATGGAAAGAGTTATCCGTGAGAGAATGAACATTCAGTCACAGGGCACTGAGGTCGTTACTCCTACAGCTCTTATCAATATAAGACCTATCACTGCGGCTATCAGAGAGTTCTTCGGTTCTTCTCCACTGTCACAGTTCATGGATCAGAACAACCCTCTGGCTGAGCTTACTCATAAGAGAAGACTTTCAGCCCTCGGCCCTGGCGGTCTTTCAAGAGACCGTGCCGGATTTGAGGTCCGTGACGTTCACTATACTCACTACGGCAGAATGTGTCCTATCGAGACGCCTGAAGGTCCTAACATCGGACTTATCTCTTATCTTGCTTCTTTCGCAAGGATAAACGAGTACGGCTTTATCGAAGCTCCTTACAGACGTGTTGACAAGGAAACAGGCGTTGTAACTGACGAAGTTGTTTATATGACGGCTGACGTTGAAGATAACTACATGGTCGCTCAGGCAAACGAGCCTCTTACTGAGGACAACAAGTTTGCCAGACCTAAGGTAAACGGCAGATACAGAGATCAGATCCTCGAGATCGAGAGAGAAAAGATCGACTTTATGGACGTTTCGCCTAAAATGGTAGTTTCTGTGGCTACTGCTTGTATCCCGTTCCTTGAGAACGATGACGCTAACCGTGCGCTCATGGGTTCAAACATGCAGAGACAGGCTGTGCCGCTGCTCAAGACTGAGTCTCCTATCGTTGGTACTGGTATGGAATACAAGGCTTGTCTTGATTCAGGCGTTGCTGTTGTTTCTAAGAACGCAGGTGTTGTTGAGAGCGTTGACGCTGACAAGATCGTTATCCGTGAGGACAGCGGTATGCTCAGAACTTATGAGTTGACTAAGTTCAAGCGTTCAAACGCAGGTACTTGTACAAACCAGAGACCTATCGTCAACAAGGGCGAGAGAATTGAAGCTAATCAGATAATCGGTGACGGACCTGCTACCTCAAACGGCGAGCTTTCACTTGGTAAGAACGCTCTTATCGGCTTCATGACTTGGGAAGGTTACAACTACGAGGATGCCGTTCTTCTGAACGAAAACCTTGTAAAGCAGGATAAGTACACTTCTATCCATATTGAAGAGTATGAGACAGAAGCCAGAGATACAAAGCTCGGACCTGAGGAGATCACAAGAGATATACCTAACGTTGGCGAGGACGCTCTTAAGGATCTGGACGAGAACGGTATCATCAGAATAGGCGCAGAGGTTCGCTCAGGAGATATACTTGTTGGTAAGGTAACACCTAAGGGTGAAACTGAACTGACAGCAGAAGAAAGACTTCTGAGAGCTATCTTCGGCGAAAAGGCTAGAGAAGTTAGAGATAATTCTCTTAAGGTACCTCACGGCGAGGCCGGTACTATCATTGATGTTAAGATATTCACAAGAGAGAACTGCGACGAGCTTTCTCCTGGAGTAAATATGCTCGTCAGATGCTACATCGCACAGAAGAGAAAGATCTCTGTGGGCGATAAAATGGCGGGTCGTCACGGTAACAAGGGTGTCGTTTCAAGAATACTCCCACAGGAGGATATGCCATTCCTTGAGGACGGTACTCCGCTTGATATCTGTCTTAACCCATTGGGCGTACCTTCTCGTATGAACATCGGTCAGGTGCTTGAGGTTCATCTTGGTATGGCGGCAAAGGCCCTTGGCTGGAAGATCATGACCCCTGTATTCGACGGTGCTCACGAGGCAGACATCAGAGAATGCTTCAAAATGGCTCAGCAGAATTATCTGGAACATAAGGACGATGAGTTCACTCTCCACACAATGGACGAGGTCATCAACCCTAACGCTCTGAGCATGAGCGAGGACGGCAAGTTCACTGTTTATGACGGAAGAACAGGCGAGAAGTTCGATAACAGAGTTACAGTCGGTTATATGTACTACCTGAAGCTCCACCACCTCGTAGACGATAAGATACACGCACGTTCAGTTGGTCCTTACTCACTGGTAACACAGCAGCCACTCGGCGGTAAGGCTCAGTTCGGTGGTCAGAGATTCGGAGAAATGGAAGTTTGGGCGCTCGAAGCTTACGGTGCTGCTTACACACTTCAGGAGATCCTTACAGTTAAGTCTGACGATACTGTGGGAAGAGTCAAGACATACGAGGCTATCGTTAAGGGACAGAATGTTCCTAAGCCTGGTGTTCCTGAGGCGTTCAAGGTACTTGTTAAGGAGCTTCAGTCACTTGGTCTGGATCTCAAGGTACTCAACATCAATAACGAGGAAATAGATCTTAAGCAGTCGTTTGACGAGGACGAGGAGCTTGTTCCACAGCCTGCTATCGAAGATCATATCGATTTCGGCGTTGACGAGGGCGATCTCGACGAGGGCTTCATGGCTGAAGACGAGAACGGCACTTCCGAACTGGAGGGCAGCGCAGCTTCCGACGAGTCTGATCTGTTCCTTAATGACGGTGAATAATTTTGCACAGTAACTAAATAAGCTGAGGTCAAAGGGCGGAAGGCTCCGCCCCTGCGACCGTTTCATATAGAAGTCGGCTGTTGCCGTGCTTCAAACTAAACAGGAAGAGGGTACTGCTGTTGGAATTCAATGAGTTTGCATCAATCAAGATCGGTCTTGCTTCGCCTCAGAAGATCCGTGAGTGGTCTTACGGCGTTGTTACCAGACCTGAAACAATAAACTATCGTACTCAGAAGCCGGAAAAGGACGGATTGTTCTGTGAAAAGATATTCGGACCTTCAAAGGACTGGGAGTGTCACTGCGGTAAATATAAGAAAATTCGCTTTAAAGGCAAAGTCTGCGAGCGTTGCGGCGTTGAGGTAACAAGAGCCAAGGTTCGTAGAGAGAGAATGGGTCACATCGAGCTTGCTGCACCTGTTTCTCACATTTGGTATTTCAAGGGAACTCCGTCAAGAATAGGACAGATGCTTGAAATATCACAGAAAAGACTTGAAGAAGTTCTTTACTTCACAAAATACATCGTTATAGATCCAGGTAACACTGAGCTTATCAAGGGTCAGCTCCTTACTGAAAAGGATTATAGCGAAATGCAGGAAAAGTATGACGAGGACGAGTTCAGAGCCGGCATGGGCGCTGAGGCTATCAAGGAGCTTCTTGAAGAGATCGACCTCGATAAGCTTTCAGAAGAGCTTAAAACTGAGCTTAAGGATCTTCCTGCAGGTCAGAAGCGTATCAAGCTTCTGAAAAGACTGGAGATCGTTGAGGCTTTCAGAACATCAGGCAACAGACCTGAGTGGATGATACTGGAGGCTATACCTGTTATACCACCTGATATCAGACCTATGGTACTGCTGGACGGCGGAAGATACGCAACCAGCGACCTTAATGACCTTTACAGACGTGTTATCAACAGAAATAACCGTCTTAAGAAAATGCTGGAGCTTGAAGCACCTGACATCATCGTTAGAAACGAAAAGAGAATGCTTCAGGAAGCTGTTGACGCACTTATCGACAACGGCAGACACGGCAGACCTGTTACAGGTCCTAACAACAGAGCATACAAGTCACTTTCAGATATGCTCAAAGGTAAGCAGGGACGTTTCAGACAGAACCTTCTTGGTAAGCGTGTTGACTATTCAGGACGTTCTGTTATCGTCGTAGGCCCTGAGCTTAAGATGTATCAGTGCGGTCTGCCAAAGGAAATGGCTCTCGAGCTGTTCAAGCCTTTCGTTATGAAAAGACTTGTTGACACCAATCCTACTATCAACATCAAGTCTGCAAGGAAAAAGGTAGACAGGGCTGAGCCGGAGGTTTGGGACGCACTTGAAAACGTTATTCAGGGTCACCCTGTAATGCTCAACCGTGCGCCTACACTTCACAGACTTGGTATTCAGGCATTCGAGCCTATCCTTGTAGAGGGCAGAGCTATCAAGCTTCACCCACTGGTTTGTACAGCGTTCAACGCTGACTTCGACGGCGACCAGATGGCTGTTCACCTGCCGATCTCAGCAGAGGCTCAGGCTGAGGCAAGATTCCTTATGCTGGCTGCCAACAACCTGTTGAAGCCTTCAGACGGACGCCCTGTTGCAGTTCCTACACAGGATATGATACTTGGTTCTTACTACCTGACACTGAAGAAGGACGGCGAGCCTGGCGAGGGCAAGGTGTTCAGAGATGTGAACGAGGCTCTTATGGCTTACGATCAGCACATCGTTTCACTTCATGCTGCTATCAAGGTAAGGATAACCAAGCAGATAGGCGACAAGCAGGTATCAAAGGTGATAGACGCTACAGTCGGAAGACTTATCTTCAACTCTATCATTCCTCAGAACCTTGGCTTTGTTGACAGAACAAATTCAGAAAAGCAGTTCGATCTTGAGATAAGCTTCCTTGTAAAGAAGAAGCAGCTTTCTGATATCATTGATAAATGTATACAGAAGCACGGTACTACTACGACTTCCGAAGTTCTCGACAACATCAAGAGCCTTGGTTATAAGTATTCTACAAAGTCTGCTATCACAGTTGCAGTATGCGACGCATCTATCCCTGAGGCTAAGAAGGATATCCTTGCAAAGGCTGACGGACTTGTTGACAAGATAGACAAGCAGTATAAGAGAGGTTATATTTCAAGAGAAGAGAAGTCAAAGAAGTTCATCGAGATCTGGAACAACGCTACAGACGAAGTTACAGAGGCTCTGAAAGCTAACCTTGACCCATACAACCCGATCAACATGATGGCTGACTCAGGTGCCCGTGGTTCTATCAACCAGATAAGACAGCTGGCAGGTATGCGTGGACTTATCGCCAACACATCAGGTTCAACTATCGAGATGCCTATCAGAGCTAACTACCGTGAGGGTCTTAACATTCTGGAATACTTCATTTCTTCCAGAGGTGCGAGAAAGGGACTTGCCGATACCGCTCTGCGTACTGCTGACTCAGGTTACCTTACAAGACGTCTTGTTGACGTTTCTCAGGACGTTATCATTCGTCAGGAGGATTGCGGTACTCACGTTGGTATCGAGATATTCGACATAAAGAACGGAAACGAAATGATCGAGCCTCTCAGCGAAAGACTTGTGGGCAGATATCTTGTTGAGGATCTTAAGGATCCTAAGACAGGCGAGATGATATGCTCAAGAAACAAGCTTATCAACGTTCATGACGCTGAAAGAATAGTTGCTGCACTCGAAGCTGAGGGCAAGGATTCTATCTCTATCAGATCAGTTCTTCAGTGTCAGGCTAAGCATGGCGTTTGCGCTAAGTGCTACGGCGCTAACCTTGCAAACGGAAATATCGTTCAGGTCGGCGAGGCTGTCGGCGTAATCTCCGCTCAGTCTATCGGTGAGCCTGGTACACAGCTTACAATGAGAACCTTCCACACAGGTGGTATCGCATCTGCGGAAGATATCACACAGGGTCTTCCTAGAGTCGAGGAACTGTTTGAGAGCAGACGTCCAAAGGGTGCTGCTATCATCACAAGGATCGACGGCGTAGTTAGGATCGAGGAGGTCAAGAAGACCAAGCAGATCACTGTTACAAGTGAGGACACTGAAAATCCTGAGCAGGAGTCTTATGCTATCCCATACGGCTACAAGATAAGAGTTCGTGAGGGACAGGCTGTTACAGCCGGTGAGCCACTCACAGAGGGTTCTATCAACCCAGCTGATATCCTTGCAGTTAATGGTCCTAAGGCTGTTCAGAACTACATCATCACCGAAGTTCAGAAGGTTTACCGTCTGCAGGGTGTTGATATCAACGATAAGCATATCGAAGTTATCGTTCGTCAGATGATGAGAAAGGTCAAGATCGACGACTCCGGTTCAAGCTATCTGCTCCCTGGTTCACTTATTGACAGAGGAGAGGTCGCAAGACTCAACGAGGAGATACAGGCTCAGATCGACGCTGGCGACGAGAACGCAAGACTTATCACAACTGTTCCTGTTCTTCAGGGTATCACAAAGGCTTCAAGCTACTCGGATTCATTCCTGTCGGCTGCTTCATTCCAGGAGACAACTAAGGCTCTTACAGACGCAGCTATCAGAGGCAAGACCGATAAGCTCATGGGTCTTAAGGAAAATGTTATTATCGGTAAGCTCATTCCTGCCGGCACCGGTATGGACGTTTACAACAACGTTCAGGTGGTCAAGAATGAGAGTGCGGCTAACCATAACACCGCAGAAACACCGTTGTACTAATGACTTTTATATCAGCCTGCATGGTTCATTCATGCGGGCTGATTTTTTTATTTTGTATGAAACCTTTTTGCCTGCCACGGCGTTTTAGTATATGAAGGGAAGTGAAAGCATGAAGAATATGACCGAAAGCAAATACCGCCAACTTGTAGAGGAGTATTCGGATATGGTAACAAGGCTTTGCGTGGTGCACACGGGAAATTTTTCCGACGCTGAGGACTGCTATCAGAACGTGTTCTTCAAGCTTTTCAAGCAGATGAAAAAAGGCAGTCTGCCAAACCCGAAAGCGTGGCTCATCAGAGTGGCTCTCAACGAATGCCGGAGTGTTTTGCGGTATCGTTTGAGGAAAAACACAGTCGATCTGAACAGCATAACGTCTTTCTCAAAGGACGGCAGCGACATAGAGATACTTGACCTTATTTTCAGACTTCCCCCGAAATATCGGGATAGTATTTATCTTTATTACTTTGAGGAGCTGTCAGTGCAGGAGATCGCTGAGCTGACAAATATCAAGGAAAACACGATAAAAACACATCTCAAACGTGGAAGAGAACAACTGAAGGATATGATAATGTTGTGAACTATATAAATGTCAATAAAAAACTAGGGCATTGGGACGTCGCATTTCTGTGAAACAGAAATTGAGCCGCTCCCCTACAAAAGAGGTAAAAACTATTATGTAGGGGCTGGACTTTCATCATAACATTGACTAAAGGTATAGTTTGCAATGAGGATATCACAGAAAGGAGCAGCAAATGAAAAAGATAAATGCTTTTTACTGTATAAAAACTCCTTCGGATTGGAAGGAGAGTGTGCTTATGTATGACAAGCCTACAGAGAAAAAGAAAACAAAACTTACAGGCTTTCAGCTTGCAGGTGCGGTGCTTGCGGCTTTGCTTCTGGTGGTGGGCGGTGCGCTGACGCTTTATCGCAGCGGTGATGAGCATAAGATCAATGTCGGTATGCAGCAGCCAAGTATAGACAGTTCGGAAAGCCTTGACAGCACTGAGCTTACGGCTGATTTAGAACAGGCACAAAATGCGCTTAAGCAGGTCGTTAAAGACAAAGAGATAACGGCGGTCGGAACGTATGCAGGCTGCGGCTCGGACGGAACGGGATATCTTTTTGTCGATAAGATATATGTTGAGAAATACACTGTTAAAAAGGGCGAATTGATCGACTATGTTACTGTGAATGAATATGAATACCTGAAATACCACTCTTACGCTGCGTTTAAACTTGATTTCAGAGCGAAAAATGTTACCACAGGGAAGTTTGCTTATATTGACGAACTGAAAGTGGGCGAAAAAATCGCAGTCGGCACAAACTGCGATAATCTGAGTAATTGGAACTCGGATGAGATCGCAACAGGTCTTGACGAAACGGTCGGTGGCGACAGCTTTGGAACAGACTTCTATTATTCACTGAGATCATCAATAGCCTATGCTTATGATATCGATACCACAAAAGACACCGGTATTGAAAAGCTTGATAAGCTTGTGCTTGACAGCGTGCAGCATATGTACGAAGATATGATACTGCAAGCTGACGACTTCAGCATTGTGCTAAATCCTGTTGAAAAGGACTGGGGATTTAAAATTGATACGCTGGTAAATTCTGTTAAGCATATCAATTATGATGCTGACAATTACGAAAGGGATATTATCTATCCGCTGATAATAACACCAATTCAAAAGGGTAAAGCCATAAACGTTTCCACAGCAGGAGGGTCAAAGGAAGGCATAATTATCAAGGTGGACGGAAGATATTTCAGTATAACTTCCAATTATAAGGATATTGTGGAGCAGGATGATACTAAAAATGAATGGTACGGTTCCGAAAGTGCGACGGTAAAGAACAACAGAAATTACTTCTTTGATGAAAATGAATGGCTCGTTGCAATTAAATTCGCAACGGGTGCAAACACCTATTTTAGTGATGATCTGAAACTTTATATCAACGAAGTACAAAACGATATAACCTATTCGGACAAGACTGACGACAGCGATTGTGTTATAACTTATCATAGATTCAGCGAGACAGAGGTCGAAGTGGCGGATAAAGGAGAAATTTTAGATACAGACAGCAAGACGGAATGAGGGAATATATTTGCAGGGCAGGGCGTGAAAAGCCGCTGCCCTGTGCTTTTTATAGCTTTTGACAGAAAATTTAACTGAAATTTTCAAAAAGTTAAAAAAGTCAAGAAAAAGTGCTTGACAAGCGACGGAGAATAGTGTATAATATCAAGGTATGCTGATGTATTGTATATCAGCGTATAGTATCAAATCTATGAAAGGAGAGAAAATATGCCAACCTTTAACCAGTTAGTAAGAAAAGGAAGAAATGTCCTTGCAGACAAGTCTACAGCTCCTGCTCTTCAGAAGGGTTTCAACTCAAAGAAGAAGGTAGTTATCGATCAGAGCTGCCCACAGAAGCGTGGCGTTTGCACAGTAGTAAGAACTGCTACACCTAAAAAGCCAAACTCAGCTATGAGAAAGGTTGCCAGAGTTAAGCTCACAAACGGAAACGAAGTTACAGCTTATATCCCTGGTATCGGACACAATCTTCAGGAGCACTCCGTTGTTCTTATCAGAGGCGGACGTGTTAAGGACCTCCCTGGTGTAAGATATCACATCATCAGAGGCACTCTCGACGCTCAGGGCGTTGCTAAGAGAATGCAGGCGAGATCCAAGTACGGTGCTAAGAGACCAAAGGCAGGAGCAGCCAAGTAATCAAAAACTGAAAAGCTCATTTTAGTAACAAGGTAATAACTCATTGTCGCATATTGCGAAGACCACAGTTTATGTGGAGTGATTAATATATATTAGTTGACTCTACAAGGAACTGACGGGGCTGTAAAACGGCTGTGCGCCGTGGTTACAGAGCGAGTACCTGTGAATTCATTATTTGTGAAGGAGGGAATTAAAGTGCCAAGAAGAGGTAGAGTTACAAAGAGAGACGTGCTTCAGGATCCAGTATACAATTCTAAGCTTGTTACACGTCTTGTAAACAACATCATGCTTGACGGTAAGAAGGGTGTTGCCCAGAAGATCGTTTACGGAGCATTTGAAATTGTCGAAGAAAAGACAGGCAGACCTGCTCTTGAAGTATTCCAGGAGGCTATGGATAACATCATGCCTGAGCTGGAGGTCAAGGCTCGCCGTGTAGGCGGTGCGACTTACCAGGTACCAATGGAGGTTCGTCCTGACAGAAGACAGACACTTGGTCTGAGATGGATAACAAAGTATTCTCGTGAGAGAAACGAGGACACAATGAGAGAGAGACTCGCAGCAGAGATCCTCGACGCTCTTAACGGCGTTGGCGGTTCATGCAAGAAGCGTGACGAAACTCATAAGATGGCTGAAGCAAACAAGGCTTTCGCTCATTACAGATGGTAAGAGGTATAAAGGAGGATATATATGGCAAGAGAATGTAAATTGCAGGACTACCGTAATATCGGTATCATGGCACACATCGACGCCGGCAAGACTACTACTACAGAGCGTATCCTGTTTTATACCGGTGTAAACTATAAGATCGGTGAAACACACGACGGTGCATCTACAATGGACTGGATGGCACAGGAGAAGGAGAGAGGTATCACAATTACTTCTGCTGCTACTACTTGCTACTGGAAGGGTCACAGACTCAACATTATAGATACTCCAGGCCACGTTGACTTTACAGTTGAGGTTGAGCGTTCACTTCGTGTACTCGACGGTTCTGTAACAGTTCTTTGTGCTAAGGGTGGTGTTGAGCCTCAGACTGAAACAGTTTGGAGACAGGCTGATAACTATCAGGTACCAAGAATGGTATATGTCAATAAGATGGATATCATGGGTGCAAACTTCTACAACGTTTTGAATATGCTCCATGAAAGACTTCATTGTAATGCCGTTCCTATCCAGCTTCCTATCGGTGCTGAGGACGACTTCAAGGGTATCATCGACCTGCTCGAAATGAAGGCTTATGTATACTATGATGACCTTGGAAAGGATATCCGTCAGGAAGAGATCCCTGAGGATCTCAAGGAAAAGGCTGAACAGTATCACGCTGACCTTATCGAGCATCTTGCAGAAGTTGATGACGATCTCGCTGAGAAGTATTTCGCAGACGAAGAGATCACTATCGACGAGATGAAGAAGGTAATCAGAAAGAGTACTATCGCTAACACAATGGTACCTGTTACCTGCGGAACTTCATACAGAAACAAGGGCGTTCAGAAGCTTCTTGACGCTATTGTAGATTATATGCCTTCACCTATCGACGTACCACACATCAAGGGTACTGACGTAAATACAGGTGAGGAAGTTGAGAGAATTTCAGGCGACGATCAGCCATTCGCTGCTCTCGCATTCAAGATCGCTACAGACCCATTCGTTGGTAAGCTCTGCTACTTCAGAGTTTATTCAGGTGTTCTGACAGCCGGTTCTACAGTTTATAACTCCACTAAGGACAAGGACGAGAGAATCGGAAGAATCGTTCAGATGCACTCTAACGCTAGAAAGGATATCGATACTATCTATGCTGGTGATATCGGTGCCGCTATCGGTCTGAAGAACACAACAACAGGTGACACTCTTTGTGATGAAGAGCATCCTGTACTTCTTGAGTCAATGGAATTCCCTGAGCCTGTTATCCAGCTCGCTATCGAGCCTAAGACTAAGGCAGGTCAGGAAAAGATGGGTATCGCTCTTGCAAAGCTTGCTGAAGAGGACCCAACATTCAGAACTTATACTTCTGAGGAAACAGGTCAGACAATTATCGCCGGAATGGGCGAGCTGCACCTTGAGATCATCGTAGACAGACTTCTCCGTGAGTTCAAGGTAGAGGCTAATGTCGGTGCTCCTCAGGTTTCATATAAGGAAACAATTACTGCTCCTGCAAGCGTTGATTACAAGTACGCTAAGCAGTCAGGTGGTAAGGGTCAGTACGGTCACGTTAAGATCAACGTTGAGCCAAACGAGTCCGGTAAGGGCTATGAGTTCATCAACAAGGTTGTCGGCGGTGCTATTCCTAAGGAATACATTCCTGCAGTTGACGCAGGTATCAGGGGCGCTATGGAGAACGGTGTTCTCGCAGGCTTCCAGGTAGTTGACGTTAAGGTCGAGCTGTACGATGGATCTTATCACGAAGTCGACTCTTCTGAAATGGCATTTAAGATCGCCGGTTCTATGGCGTTCAAGGAGGCTATGAGAAAGGCTTCACCAATCATTCTTGAGCCTATCATGAAGGTTTGCGTTATCGCTCCTGATGATTATCTCGGAACAGTTATAGGTGACCTCAACTCCCGTCGTGGACAGATCCTCGGTCAGGAGCAGAGAACTGGCGCTGTTCAGGTAGACGCTCTCGTTCCACTGTCTGAAATGTTTGGTTACTCAAATGACCTGCGTTCTAAGACACAGGGTCGTGGACAGTACACAATGGAGCCTGACAGCTACATTCAGGTACCGAAGTCTATCTCTGAGAAGATCATGGCTTCAAGAAACAAGGACTAATAAATTTGCGGAAAATTTTCTGATTTTTCTATTGCAAATTTGCTTTTTATTTGATATAATTATACTACGGTATGTTAAATCGGAAACTATTAAATTTTAAGGAGGAAAATTCCTATGGCAAAGGCACATTTCGAAAGAACCAAACCACACGTTAACATTGGTACAATCGGTCACGTTGACCACGGTAAGACAACTCTTACTGCTGCTATCACAAAGACTCTTGCTCTTGAAGGTCTTGCTGAGAAGAAGGATTACAACAACATCGACTCAGCTCCAGAGGAGAGAGAGAGAGGAATTACAATCAACACAGCTCACGTTGAGTATGAGACAAAGAACCGTCACTATGCTCACGTTGACTGCCCAGGCCACGCTGACTATGTAAAGAACATGATCACTGGTGCTGCTCAGATGGACGGCGCTATCCTCGTAGTTGCTGCTTCTGATGGTCCTATGGCTCAGACAAGAGAGCACCTTCTCCTTGCTAGACAGGTAGGCGTTCCAGCTATCGTTGTTTTCATGAACAAGGCTGACCAGGTTGACGATGAAGAGCTTCTCGACCTCGTTGAGATGGATATCAGAGAGCTCCTCGACAAGTACGATTTCCCTGGCGATGAGACTCCAATCATCAAGGGTTCAGCTCTTGCAGCTCTTGAAGCTCCAGACGATCTTTCAGATCCAGCTTACAAGCCAATCCTTGACCTTATGGACGCTGTTGACACATTCATCCCAACACCAGACAGAAAGTCTGATCTCCCATTCCTGATGCCTGTTGAGGACGTATTCACAATCACAGGCCGTGGTACAGTTGCTACTGGTAGAGTTGAAAGAGGTCAGCTCAAGACTGGTGACGAAGTTGAGATCCTCGGACTTTCAACTGAGAGACCAAAGACTGTTGTAACAGGTATCGAGATGTTCAGAAAGATCCTTGACTACGCTGAGGCAGGCGACAACATCGGTGCACTTCTCCGTGGTATCCAGAGATCTGACATTCAGAGAGGTCAGGTTCTTTGTAAGCCAGGTTCCATTCACCCATATACAAAGTTCTCAGGTCAGGTTTACGTTCTGAAGAAGGAAGAGGGCGGCCGTCATACTCCATTCTTCAACAACTACAGACCACAGTTCTATTTCAGAACAACAGACGTTACTGGCGTTATCACACTTCCTGCTGACAAGGAAATGTGCATGCCTGGCGATAACGTAGAGATGGATGTTGAGCTTATCACTCCAATCGCTATCGAAGAGGGACTTCGTTTCGCTATCCGTGAGGGTGGTAGAACAGTAGGTTCTGGCGTCGTTACAGCTGTTAGAGACTAATTTTTAGTTTGCTATATAAAGATCGGGTACAATTTGTATCCGATCTTTTTTTGTCTTAAAATATTATGAATAATAAGTTAAATGATATTTGCATACTTTAAAAAAGTACGGTGATATGCTATAATTAGTATATCGGAGGTGAGAATTTGAACGATACAAATACTAAAGATTATATGATTGACGTTGCCCAGGATACCACTTATCAAAATCAGAGTGATGATTATAAGAAGTCGTTTGCAAAGTGGCGTTCAAATCCTCAGAATTCTTTTGGATTCCAGTTTATACATGATACAAGAGAACACTCATACATTGATGGCGAGGGTTTTGTGCCTCATAAGGCAGAGGTAGCAGAGAGGATTTCTATGCTAAAATGCTGTAGTTTGTTGGGCATTTGTCTTGTGGTAATGCTTGCTATTGATTTTCTTAACTATTTTATAGTGAATAAATACGCACCGGATACAACTGGTACATTTGTGTATTTTTCTCAAACAGATGGCGGATATGGCAGATATGGTGTTGGAATGACTTTTATTTTAGGTCTGTTGTTTGCCGCAAAGTTTGTTGTGCCTGGTCTTATTTTTAAGATCGTTACTAAGATCCCTAATAAAGTCGTTTTTGCAAATTCAAAGGGCTACGAAAAAATGCGTGGAACTGCTGTGGTAATAATGATGGTCATAATCGTTGTGGGCAGAGTTGGACAATATATCCTTAGTCTGCTGTTTTCAGCTGTGCATTTAGACGGGATATATTCTATTTTTGTATTCTCTGAAGATCCTGTTGTTGCTCTTATTTCTTTTGCTTTCTTTGCGATCATTGTTCCTATAATGCAAGAGATAGTATTTCGAGGAGTTTTTTTGCAGACTTTTCGTCAATTTGGCGACACCTTCGCTATTATGATCACTGCTGTTGTAAACGGTTTATGCTACTATGATATTACATATCTACCTTTTGTTGTATGCTGCACTGCGGTTCTTGGACTTTTTACTATACGAACAGGCTCGGTTTTTACTGCAATTTCAATGAGTATTTGCGCCCATATCACGAATTTTGTATTAAGTTACATTGTTCTCTATGATCTTCCTTATGCCAAAATAGCAGAAGTCATAATCTGTACAGTGATCGTTGGTGTATCTCTTGTGATGTACTCAAAGCTTACAAGCTTTGGTGACTGGACATTCAACATTGAAAATGATAATTCTTTTATGACGATGTCAAAGCGAGTTAAATCTTTCATTGCAACAAACTCGATCGCAGTGTGGATAGCCGCAATTCTTGTGACCATGTTTGTGTGTGCGAGGATAATATGACGAGAGATGAGCTTTACATGAAAAAAGCGTTGGAGCTTGCGGAAATTGCCGCAGAGCAGGGGGAAGTACCTGTGGGTGCGATAGTTGTGAAGCGTTCCAGCGGTGAAATAATCGGCAGGGGATTCAATCGTCGTGAGTATGGACATTCCCCTTTGACTCATGCCGAACTTGTGGCTATTGAGGAAGCAAGTCGCAATCTTGGGGGTTGGCGGCTTATGGGTTGTGAGCTTTTTGTTACTCTCGAGCCTTGTCCTATGTGTACAGGTGCGATAATAAATTCTCGAATTGAGCGTGTGGTTTTTGGTGCGTATGACAAAAAGGCTGGTTCTTGCGGGTCGGTGGTAAATCTTTTTGAGCTACCCTATAATCACAGACCTCTTTGCACAGGCGGTATACTGCAAGAGCGGTGTGCAGATACACTGACGGAATTTTTCAAAAATCTTAGACGTAAAAAAAACCTCTCCGAATAGTTCGGGGAGGTTTTTTCTTATATTTCGTTTCGATTTTCCAAAGCCTTATAAAGCGTCACTTCATCAGCATATTCAAGCACTCCGCCAACGGGTAGACCGAACGCCAAACGTGTGACCTTTACACCAAGTGGTTTCAGCAGCCTTGAAATGTAAATTGCCGTAGCTTCGCCATTAACTGTAGGATTAGTAGCCATAATGACTTCTTTAACATTCTCAGGCTCTATCCTCGCAAGCAGTTCTTTTATTTTAAGCTTGTCAGGGGAAATGTCGTCCATAGGGGAGAGAAGTCCATGCAAAACATGGTAAACGCCTTTGTACTCCTTAGTACGCTCGAAAGCTGCTATATCCTTTGGGTCTTCTACTACGCAGACCGTTGTGTGGTCACGTCTTGGGTCGGCACAGATAGGACACTTTGGCTTGTCAGTAAAGTTCTGGCAAACGCTGCAAAGATGAACGCTTTTGTGGGCATTAGTGATAGCCGCTGCAAAAGCCGATGCGTCCTCGTCTGTCATGGACATAACATAGTAGGCAAGGCGCTGTGCGGACTTCATGCCTATACCAGGGAGCTTTGCAAATTGCTCTGCCAGAAGTACCAAAGGCAGTGCGTTTGACTCAGCCATTAAAACAGACCTGGGAATGATACTCCGCCTGTGAGTTTCTGCATTTCAGTGTCGCTTACTTCATCGAGGTTAGCAACAGCCTGATTGAAAGCTGCCATAACGAGGTCCTGAAGTGTTTCAACGTCCTCTGGATCAACTACCTCAGGCTTGATATCAAGCTTAAGAACGTTTCTCTTGCCGTTGATAGTTACCTCAACAACTCCGCCGCCTGCTGTACCTGTGAACTCTCTCTGCTCAAGGTCTGCCTGAAGAGCTGTGATCTCGTCCTGCATTTTTTGAGCCTGCTTGAGCATCTGATTCATGTTATTGGAAGGACCCTTGCCCATTCCCTGTGGAAGTCTTGCTTTCATTTTAAAAACTCCTTATATTCAAAATTATTTTTTTATATCAACTTCAATATCAAGTTTTTTCGCTTTGTCAAGCAACTGATTTATAGGATTTTCCGTATCCTCAGGTGCGACATTTTTGGCTGATTTGACTTTGATAGTGAAGTTTTGTCCGAAATTATTTTTCAGTATCTCATTAAGCACCGTAGCATCGCCGCTTGCTTTGAACTTTTTGAGATAAAAGTCATTGTGTACTATCATAAGCAGCACATTCTGACACATATAAGCCTTTGAATTGACCAAGAAACAGCCTATAGCAGGATTTGTCTGCTTGACCTGCTCAACAATGTTGTCCCAAGTTTGCACAAGCTTGAAGTCGCTTGCTTTCATTTTCTTGAAATCCGGGTCAAAAGGCTTTGGTGGTGGAGCTTGTTCCTGCTGAACTGGTGTGGCGATCTGCGGTTGAGTCTGCGAAACGGCACCATTTTTTAGTGCATTCTCAAGCTGAGTTATTCTATTAAGAAGCACTGTGATCTCAGCATTGCCTGATACAGCCTGCACAGTTGCACCTGCTTTTTGAGCAGCTCCGCACAGCTTTATGATACACATTTCAAGCTCGATACGCTTTGATGTGCTTTTTGCAAAACGCTCGCTGCACTCCTGCAAAGTATTTATATCCCCGAGTATCTCGTCCAGCTTCATGCGTTCTGCAAGGGCTTTAAGTCTTTCATACTCGTCAGGCAGACAAGTTATAAGATCCTTGTTGTTGTCGATAGTTTTGATTATCATGACATTTCTCATCTGAGCGAGCAGTTCACCTGCCAAGACTTTCAGATCTTTTGACATATCATAAAGCTTGTCAACGACCCTGAGTGCGCCTGCGGCGTCCTTTTCGGCTATCTTTTCGAGAATATCAAAAAGATAATCACGTCCTGCAATGCCGGAAGCTGATGACACAACGTCAAGGGTGATGTCATTTTCATAGGCAACACACTGGTCTAAAAGAGAAAGTGCGTCACGCATACCACCGTCAGAAAGTCTTGCTATCATGCCTGCGGCATCTTCGTGGAGGGTAAAGCCCTCCTGAGAAGCAATATACATAAGCCTTGAAACGATGTCCTCGTTTCTTATCCTGTGAAAGTCAAAATGCTGGCATCTCGACACGATAGTTGCAGGAACTTTATGTATCTCCGTAGTGGCAAGAATGAACTTGACGTGCGGAGGAGGTTCTTCCATAGTTTTCAGCAGGGCGTTGAATGCGCCCGCAGAAAGCATATGCACCTCGTCTATGATATATACCTTATATTTACATCTTTCAGGAGTATAGACAACGCCTTCACGCAGTTCTCTGATATCGTCTACTTTAGAATTTGAAGCAGCGTCAATCTCGATAATATCGGAAAGAGTGCCGTTGTCAGCGTCTTTGCATATCTCACATTCAAGGCATGGCTCACCGTCATGTGGGTCAAGGCAATTGATAGCCTTTGCAAAAATTCTTGCGCAGGTGGTCTTTCCCGTACCTCTCGAGCCTGTGAAAAGATAGGCATGAGCGGTCTTGCCGCTTTTTATCTGATTTTTGAGAGTAGTTGTAATATGCGGTTGTGAAACAACATCGTCAAATGACATTGGACGCCATTTTCTGTACAATGCCTGATACAAAACTCTCACTCCAATCAAGAAAATAAAAAAATCAATCCGACATATGGGCGTGCGGGCGGAACTGTGACACACGAAACAAACCGCTTAATGCTGCTCGGTTCCCCGCCTGACATGGTTCACAGCGTTTCATTGCACAGGACCCGCACACCTATATCTCGGATTGATGAGGAACAATAACTGAATCATATCAATCTAACTTTTGTTACCTTACTATTATAGCATACTTCCAATGAAATTTCAAGTGTTTTTGAAAAAAAGTTATAAAAAAGGCAAAGAACATCAACGCCGCTGAACAAAGCTGGACAGCGGCGGATATTATGTGCTTGTAAAATTATATCAGGTGGCAATGATGAAATTCAGCTTGCCGAACGGATAGTTCACAGGGATACAGAATGCAGTGCTTGACAGGGCAAGCTCACCATTTTCCAAAAATTCCTGCGGTGTGAGTGTAAGCTCAACGCCATGCTCGTTTGACTCATTTACAACGAACAGACCATCGTTTACGTTCAGAAATTCGCCTGCTGTAGCGTTTACAAAGTCATCGACCTCCGTGAAGCTCTCTTTGGCAAACCTCTCAGCGAAAGCCATATATGTCTTTGAATCTGTGGCAATGCAAGCCTCAGCGTTATATTTTCCATTTATTTTTTGGATAACGATATGTTCTGCTGCAAAATTCTTTATAACTGACGCTTCCATAGGAGTGAAATCGTCACCGATAAATCTGATAAGATTTTTGAAAAGCAAAGTAACATAATCAGTACAGATACGGGCATTTTCATCATTGTCAAAATGATAGAACTCATTGATAAGGTTATGTAAAGTTTCTGTTTGATTGTCTGAAATATCATCGGTTATCTGATTTTCAGTCTTATAATCTTTAAGCGCCTTTTCAAACTCAGCATTGGTAAGAGCACCGTTATTAACAAGGGTCTGACCCAGGAGCAGGTAATCTGTAGGCTGCTGAGCGAGAAGCTTTTCAACGTCGTCAGCGGTAACATAGCCAAGCTCCACGGCAAGGTCGCCAAAACGTTTATCGACACTCTGCTGAGTGATATTGACGTGTTCCACCTGCTCGGCTGTCATAAGACCAGCGTTTATAGCAAGAACGCCAAGGCGAAGTCTTGTATGCTTTTTAGCCTCGAAAGCCTGAGTAAGATCCTCAGCGGTACAAAGCTTATGGTTAAAGAGGTAGCCTCCAAAAAATTGTGCAAACATTTACAGTACCCCCTTTGCAACGTTCTCAAGAACTTTAAGAGCGTCGTTATCAGCTATAGGTTTCTGCAAAAAGTCCACAGCTCCCGACTTAAGAGCGTCTTTCAAATGGCTCTGAGTACCAACAGAAGAAGCCATTATCACCTTAGCGTCAGGGTCTTCTGCTATTATCTGTTTGAGGGCTTCAAGACCTGTTACCTTTGGCATGATGATATCCATGAAAACCACGTCAGGCTTGAACTCCTTATATTTGCTAACAGCCTCCTCGCCGTCGGCTGCTTCATAAACGGCTTTTACTCCAAATCCAGAAATAGACATACTGAGCTTTTTGCGAGCGAACATAGAATCGTCGCATATAAGCACTGTCATTTCATTTATATTCACGATAGATCCCTCCCAATTATTTTGCGGCAGCAGTTCCGTAATTGCCGATGACGGAGAAAATAATTTCTTTACTGCCTTGTTTTTAATTATATCATAAAATTCTCCAAAAGTCAAGAGTCGTCAAATATGTTTTATGTTGAAAATATACAAAGGAGTAAAAGCAGAATTTACTTGCAGTTTGCTTGACAAAATGAAAAAAGTGTGCTATAATCATAATGTTATGTGCCGGTGTGATGGAATTGGCAGACGTGTCGGACTCAAAATCCGATGGTAGCGATACCGTACCGGTTCGACCCCGGTCACCGGCACCATGAGAACAGGTTCTTGTATCAAGAGCCTGTTCTTTTCATTAGTGTCCTCATTCTCTTCTGTCTCTGCTTTATCACCAAGAGCATTGGCGATGACCTCGGCTTGAAAGCCACTTCAGACGAACTGAAACGCCCCTCAGAGTCGTCCGAGCCTGCGGAGCGGAAAACTAACCGCCTGAAAAGAAAAGACCTGAGAAGTGCTTGTGTGAGCAAATCTCAGGTTATTCAGTTCCAAAAAGGGTATGCTGTCATTGTGGCGCGCCATAATTATGATATGGACTTGTGCAGAACGGTTTGCAGGTGTTCCAATAGACTACAGGCAAGCAGCACACATCAATATTGTGCCTTAACGAAATCTTAACACCGTAACTGTAATCTTAACAGCACCTTAACCGCTCATGTGATATAATAAAGCTATAATTTAAACGAGAGGTGTACGATGTTACATAAAAATAGAGTAAAAAACAGAACTCATATGACTTCATTTCAGGTCATCATTATCAGTTTCTTTTGCCTAATTCTGGTAGGTTCATTGCTTCTGATGCTGCCGATCTCATCAAGGCAGCGGTGTGTGACTTCATTCCCTGATGCAATGTTCACAGCCGTTTCAGCTACCTGTGTGACTGGGCTTGTTGTAAAGGATACTGCTACATACTGGTCTCTGTTCGGGCAGGCGGTCATTCTGATGCTAATTCAGATCGGAGGTATGGGCGTTATCACCGTCGGGCTTACGATCATTAGAGCATCAGGGCGGAAAATCGGTCTGTGGCAGCGCAGTACGATGCAGGAATCCATCTCCGCACCGCAGGTAGGCGGTATTGTGAAGCTGACAGGCTTTATCCTTAAAACATCACTTATCATAGAGATGATCGGTGCGGCTTTGCTTGCACCCGTTTTCTGCAATGATCTTGGTATCGCTAAGGGACTGTGGTATTCCGTGTTTCACAGCATATCGGCTTTTTGCAATGCAGGCTTTGATCTGTTCGGCATAAAAGAACCGTTCTCATCGCTGACCTTTTACCACAGCAACATCTATCTCAATATCATCATTATGCTGCTAATTATTACGGGAGGCATCGGCTTTCTCGTCTGGGGCGATATCGGAACACACAAGCACAGGATCAGGCGCTACTCTCTGCAAAGCAAGGTCGTACTGATGACATCTGCTGTCTTGATCGTTCTGCCTGCGCTGTATTTCTTCTTTTTTGAATATGACCATGGGACTATCCATGACCGGACGATCCATTCACTGTTTCAGTCTGTCACAACACGAACCGCAGGCTTTAACACAACTGATCTCGCTGCTATGGATGAATCAGGTACAGCCATTATGGTCATTCTTATGCTTATAGGCGGTTCTCCCGGTTCCACCGCAGGCGGTATGAAAACAGCGACTTTTGCTGTTCTGTTCCTTTCTGCGATCACAGTGTTTAGCCGCAGAAATGATGTGCAGTGCTTCAAAAGAAGAATATCAGACGAAACTGTCCGCAGTGCAGGCGCTGTTTTGTTTATGTATCTTGTATTGTTCTTTACAAGCGGTGTCATTATCAGCAGAGTGGAAAATCTACCGCTGCTGACCTGTCTGTTTGAAACAAGCTCAGCTATCGGTACTGTAGGGCTGTCACTCGGCATTACAAGCGGTCTGTCTGCTGTATCCCGTGTGATACTGATGATACTTATGTTTTTCGGGAGAGTCGGCGGACTGACGCTCATTTATGCAGCTCTGCCGTCGGCGGACAGTCAGAATTCACGCTTACCGCTTGAAAAAATATCCGTAGGATAAGGAGTTTTATATATGAAAACAGTTTTAATTATCGGAGTAGGTCAATTCGGCAGTCATATTGCCAGACGCATGGAGGAGCTTCGGTGTGAGGTCATGGCAGTAGATGAAAATGAGAAGCATATCAACGATATCCTGCCCTATGTGACCAACGCAAGGATCGGTGACAGCACCAATGAGGAATTTCTCCGTTCGCTTGGTGTAGGAAACTATGATGTTTGTATCGTTGCCCTCGGCAGCCGGTTTCAGTCCTCTTTGGAAACAACGTCTTTGCTCAAGGAGCTGGGGGCAAAGAAAGTCATATCCCGTGCGACAAATGATGTACAAATGAAATTCCTGCTTAAAAACGGAGCCGATGAGGTTGTCTATCCTGAGAAGCAGATGGCACTTCGCATTGCTACAAAATATGCATCAGACAGCATACTCGACTTTATTCATCTGGATAACAATTACTCGATCTACGAACTGAAAGTACCGAAGGACTGGTTCGGAAAGTCGCTTTCACAGATCGATATACGAAAGAAATTCAAGATCAATATTCTGACGATCAAACGTGGAGAAGAGGTATTTATCCCTGCACCGGACACTGTAATTGAAACTGATGACATCGCATTTGTCATAGGTGAGGTTCGGGATATCCAGAAATGTTTCAGAATCTAGGAGATGATCGTGTGAGAGATGTTCTGCTTGCACTGTCTGTAGGAGCAATGTTTCTCTACGGCTTTTATATTATGAAAAAAGTAGATGAATTCATCGAGGAGATACAAAAGAGCAGACGTGGACACGACCTGTCAGAAGATGATGTTGACGAACACAAAAGTGATATGTTATAATAACAAGGGTGATCCTTATGACTGCTAATTCTATAAAAAGCTCTAAAGCATTTTCTGTGTTCAAAGACTCCGCTATATGTATTGTGGTGCTGACAGCTGCAACACTTGCCGGATACGCATTCAAAGCCTTTCAACTTGCCGATGCGGACATTATCATGCTGTATATTATTGCTGTGCTTGTGATATCCATTTTTACATCAAAGATGTATTTCTGCCTGATATCATCATTAGTAGGAGTAATGCTTTTCAACTGTTTCTTCACCTATCCTGAGTTTTCTCTTTCAGTTCACGATGCAGGCTATCTTGTCACATTTGTGACGATGTTTATTACAGCGTTCATTGCAGGAACGCTTGCCAATAAGCTGAAACGCAATATCCTGATCGCCGAGCAGAATGCCCGTGAAAAGGAGGAGGCGGCACTTCTGGCGCAGAATGAACAGCTTAGAGCTGATATGCTCCGTTCCATATCCCATGATCTCAGAACACCGCTGACCTCCATATCAGGCAATGCCAGTACGCTCATTTCCGGCGGCGATACGCTTGATGAATCAGCACGTCAGCAGATATACACGGATATTTATTCCGAATCAATGTGGCTTATCGAAATGGTGGAAAATCTTTTATACGCTACACGAATTGAGGACGGCAGAATGCAGCTCAATATCTCGGTAGAGATACTTGATGACATTGTTCAGGAGGCTGTCAGACACACCAAACGCACTCACCCAAAGCGAAATATCATCGTTGATATGTATGACGAGATAATCCCCGTTATGGCAGATGCGAACCTTATCGTACAGGTCATAGTCAATCTTATGGATAATGCTGTCAAGTACAGTGATGAGGATTCTGATGTTACCGTCAGTGTGCGCCGAGAAAATGCGCATGCTGTTGTGATATCCGTGTCCGATCACGGCACTGGTATCTCCGATGAAGAAAAAGAAAAGGTATTTGATATGTTCTATACGGGCGGCAGCCGTTCCTCAGACAGCAGAAGAAGTCTGGGGCTGGGGCTTGCACTGTGCAGGTCAATTATTACTTCACACGGCGGTACTATATCTGTCAGCGACAACATACCAAACGGTACAGTTGTCAGCTTTACTCTGCCAATAGGAGAGGTCGATCTAAATGAATGAATATCTTGTTCTGGTGGTGGAGGACGACAAGCCTATCAGAAATCTTATTACAACTACTCTTAAAATGAACGACTATCGCTTTATTACTGCTGTCAGGGGCAACGAAGCGATCATGCTCAGCGCTTCGCATAAGCCTGATATTATCATACTTGACCTTGGACTGCCTGATATTGACGGCGTTGAGGTGATAGAGCATATACGCACTTGGAGCGATGTTCCTATCATCATAGTCAGTGCAAGGAGCGAGGAAAGGGACAAGATAACAGCCCTTGACAAAGGTGCAGATGATTACCTGACAAAGCCTTTCTCTGTTGACGAACTTCTCGCAAGGCTCAGGGTGATACAGAGGCGGCTTATGAAGTCCGAAAACATCTCGGTCACGGAGTTTGTCAATGGCAGACTACGGATAGACTATGTTTCGGGCTGTGTTCACCTTGATGATGAAGAAATTCACCTGACACCGATAGAATACAAGCTGCTTTGCCTGCTTGCCAAGAATGTCGGCAAGGTGCTGACGCATAAGTACATTATCCAAAGTGTATGGGGAACTCCTGCGGATAACAGCGAAGCCTCCCTGCGTGTATTTATGGCTACCCTGCGAAAAAAGCTGAGTGACAGCAGTCAGGCGCTGATACAAACACATATCGGTATTGGGTATCGTATGATGAAATTATAGTTTTAGGGAGCAGTACAAAGCGGACACTTTATTTGATGATCTGTATCGCCTTCAATGGCTGCAAAAACAATTGAACTGATTTTTTCTAAAGGAAAAAAGGGCAATGCCTTCCACTCACGGAGGACATTGCCCTTTTTCTTATGCTGTGATTATATCAGTCCTTAATCTCCTACATCATAGTTGCGATCCTGTATAATAAAACTGGACACATACAAAAACAATCAAAGTATAATAAAAACAAAGGAGTGTGTCATCAATGGGAACAGGAAAACAATATGATGAAGAGTTTAAAAAGCAGGCAATAAAGCTCGCAAAGGAGATTGGCACCTAGCTTTATGCCGCTGGGTGTATTTTTATTTGTAACGTGTATTATTTTACAGTTCACCTGCCCTAATTTGACAAAAGTACGTCAATGGAGTATAATGTAACCAGCGTTACGCAAATTAATTATAGGCAATGCCACACAAGACAAGCCTATACCTATTATTATAGAAACGAGGTCATGAAAATGAGCGAGGAAAGAATACCTAAGAGAAGTGAAGTGCCTGAACAGTTCAAGTGGGCACTGGAGGATATTTATGCCACTGACGAAAAGTGGGCGGAGGACTTGCAGAAGCTGAAGGCTATGCCTGAGAGAATAGCGTCGTTCAAGGGCAGGCTTAGCGAGAGTGCTGACACGCTTTATGATTTTATGCAGCTTTCAGACGAGATATCTGTTCTTTGCGACAGCCTTGGCAACTATGCTCAAAGACGTTCTGACGAGGATACTGCAAATGCAAAGTATCAGGGCTTTATCGGTCAGCTTATGAACGCTTATGTTGCAGTAAACTCAGCAGGAAGCTTTGAAACACCTGAGATCATTTCTATCGAGGAGGATAAGCTTCAGAAATTCTATGAGGATAAGCCTGAGTTGAAGCTTTATAAGCGTGCGCTGGATAAGCTGCGTCGTAAAAAGGCTCATATCCTCTCTGAGGCTGAGGAGAAGATACTTGCCCTGACTGGTGAAATGGGTCAGTCCCCTGAGAATATCTATTCTATGTTTTCTGACGCGGATCTGCGTTTCCCTGACGCTGTGGATAAGGACGGCAAGGCTCATCAGGTCACACACGGAAGCTATATCCCACTGGTGCAGAGCGATGACAGGGTACTGAGAAAGTCGGCTTTCGAGTCTATGTACGGCACATTTGACAAGTTCAAGAACACCTGTGCGGCAACACTGTCGGCACAGATAAAAGCGGTGAACTTCTATGCAAAGGCAAGAAGATATGATTCAAGCCTTGAAGCCGCTTTGGACGGAACAGAAGTACCTGTTTCAGTGTACAAAAACCTTATTGAAGCTGTCCATGACAATATGCACTATATGTACGATTATGTTGCACTGAGAAAGAAGCTTTTGGGCGTTGACGAGCTGCATTTCTATGACCTTTATACTCCTGTTGTTCCTGACGCAGATATGAAGATAACCTTTGAGGAGGCTAAGGAAACTGTCCTGAAAGCCCTTGCACCTATGGGCGAGGATTACCTTGCGATACTCAAAGAGGGCTTTGAAAACCGCTGGATAGACGTTTACGAGAACGAGGGCAAAACAAGCGGAGCATATTCCGCAGGTGCAAGAGTTCACCCTTATGTACTGCTCAATCATAAGGATACACTTAACTGTATGTTTACGCTGGCGCACGAAATGGGTCATGCTATACACTCGTATCTTTCAAATAAAAATCAGCCTGTGGTATATTCAGATTACGTTATCTTCGTGGCAGAGGTAGCCTCAACTTGCAACGAAGCCCTTCTTATGCAGTATCTGCTGAAAAATACCGAGGATAAAAAGCAGAGAGCGTATCTTATAAATTACTTCCTTGAACAGTTCCGTACCACACTTTACCGTCAGACAATGTTCGCAGAGTTTGAGCTGAAAATAAATGAAATGGTAGCGGCAGGGGAGAGTCTGACAGCCGAGGGGCTGAACGAGCTTTACGGCGAGCTAAACAAGCTTTATTTCGGTGACGGAATAGTGCTTGATGATGAGATAAAATTGGAGTGGGCAAGGATACCGCACTTCTATTATGACTATTATGTTTATCAGTACGCAACAGGCTATTCCGCAGCTATCGCACTTTCACAGAGGATATTGAAGTATGGCGAGCCTGCGGTAAAGGACTATATAGGCTTCCTGAAAGGCGGCTGCTCAACTGACCCTATCTCATTGCTTAAGGGTGCAGGTGTAGATATGGCAACAACTCAGCCTATCAATGAGGCACTTGCAATGTTCGGAGAGCTTGTAAAGGAAATGGAAGAGGCAATGGCGGAGTAAGTGATGAGTGAGGTAAGTGAGGAGTGAGGAGTGAGGAGTGAGGAATGAGCATAGCTGACCAGAGTTGTGCTCAAGCGGTGCAGAAAAGTAAAAAAGCACACAACAGTAAAAGAAACAATAAAGCGGTGTCGGAGAACAAATCTCTGCACCGCTTTTTCCTATCCCATTAAACAAAGTAAAACCCGCAAAGAGCGACAGCGATTTTGCGGCGGTAGAACGTAGCTCACAATTGTAGGGGACGGCGCCCTCGACGTCCCACACCTGCTTGACTGCTCAACCATGCGGTATATGCACAATGAACTGCATAATATCTCCCAGCACGGCACGTCTACACAAGTTTGATGTTTTTACCACTTCTTATCTATATCCGCACAACGCATACCTATCTTCAACGCCCTCAACTCAACATAACAGCCGCATAAAACGCACATTCCGTCCACAAGCTTTTCGCAATCCTTGCAAAAATCCAACCGCCGACGATATTCTTCCTCAGATACCCTCTTGTCCGCAGGGTATGCCGCAATGTGCGAACGCATATCACGGAGAAAATCATTCTCGTCCATGTCCTCAAGCAGGCACTTGCGGCACTTTATCTTCACAGCATTGTCCATACTTCCTCCATAAAAAAGCGGACAGCCTTTCCGCCGTCCGCATTGATGTCTTTATTCAACCGAAATGATGTAGTAGTAAACAGGCTGACCGCCGTTTATAAGGTTTACATCAAGATTTGAGAACTTCGCAGCTACCTGCTTTTGCAGTGCCTCAGCCGCCTCGTCTGTAACGTCTGAGCCGTAAAGGATCGTGATGAATGAGCTGTCGCCCTTAACAAGCTTCTTTGTGAGCTTGTAAGCCGCCTTTGAAACGTCCTTTTCTACAAAACTCAGCTTGCCGTTTTCAATGCAGAGTATCTCGCCCTGCTTGATAGCGTGACCCTCATAGTCAGAATCCCTTGCCGCAAATGTTACCTGACCTGTGGCAACTCTTTCAAGTGCATTGGTCATCTCAATGCGGTTCGTATTGAAATCAGCGTCAGGGTCAAATGCCAGCATTGCTGACATTCCCTGCGGTATAGTCCTTGTCTGAAGCACGCATACCTTTCTGTCTGCAAGCTTAACAGCCTGCTCAGCCGCCATGATAATGTTCTTGTTGTTTGGCAGAACGAAAACTGTTTCAGCAGGGCATGACATTATTGCCGCAAGTATATCCTCAGTGGACGGGTTCATGGTCTGTCCGCCCTTAACGATGCAGTCAACACCGATATCTCTGAACATTGACTCAATGCCGTTTCCTGCCGCAACTGCAACAAAGCCGTACTGCTTTTCAGGCTTTGCAGGAACGAACTCCTGCTTTGCTTCTTTTTGTCTGGCCTTGTGCTGGAGCTTCATGTTTTCTATCTTTGGCAGATTGATGTAGCCAAATTCAAGACCCTTCTGTATTGCCTTACCAGGGTCGTTGGTATGAACGTGTACCTTTATTATCTCATCGTCCTCGACAACTACAACGCAGTCACCTATGGTTTCAAGATAAGCTCTCAGCTTTGATGAATCGTCAGCATCAGCTTTCTTTGTGATTATCATTTCAGTGCAGTATGTGAAGTGTATCTCACAGTCATACTGACCAACAGTAGCCGCAAATGTGTCGACTGTTACCTGCTGTTTCTGTGCAGGAGCATCAGCCTTTACTATTTCGCCACCCTTGAATACATCTCTCATTGCTTCAAAGATAATGAGAAGTCCCTTGCCGCCTGCGTCAACAACGCCTGCCTTGGCAAGTGCAGGAAGAAGCTTTGGTGTTTCGTTCAGTGAAAGCTCAGCCTGTTTGCAAACTTCCTCCATTATAATAATAGGATCGTTTGTGGAGTGGAGCATTTCTCTTGCTTTCTCCGCAGACTCTCTTGCAACTGTCAGGATAGTTCCCTCTGTAGGCTTCATTACGCTCTTGTATGCTCCTGAAACGCCCTGTTCCAGTGACTCCACAAGCTCATTCGCACCCATTTCCTTTTTGCCTGCAAGTCCTTTTGCAAAGCCTCTGAAAATAAGCGAAAGTATAACGCCTGAGTTTCCTCTTGCACCTCTAAGAAGTGCAGAAGCTGTTGTGCTTGCCACAACTGAGCAGTCTGTATCGTCGCTGAGATTTTCAAGCTCTGCCACGGAATTCGTTATAGTCATTGACATATTAGTTCCTGTATCTCCGTCAGGTACTGGGAACACGTTAAGCTCGTCAACTGATTTTTTCTTGTTAGATATGCTGTGTGCGGCACTTATGACAGCGTCACGCAGCAAGCCTCCGTTTATCACTATAGTTTTCCTCCTATACTGTTATAGATATCCTAGGACGTTCAGCCTTTCATTTCGTCAACGTAAACGTTCACAGATTTAACGTTGACCCCTGCCTGCTCTGTCAGAACATAATTTACCTTGTGAATGATGCTGTCAACGATAGCTCCGACATTTATGCCGTAGTTCACAGTGATGTGCAGGTCAACGATAAGCTCGTCCCCGTCCTGACGGATTATAACGCCCTTTGTAGTGTTCTCTTTCTTTAGCATTGCAGAAACGCCCTGTTTTGCACCATAGGCGTTAAGTCCTGCCACGCCGAAACAGCTTTCGGCAGTATCCGAGATAAGCTGTCTGAGATATCCAGTGGATATACCTATAGTTCCAATGTGGTTGCGAAACTTTATCACAGAAAACAACTCCTCTTGATCGTGGCAGGATCACAAGCTTATTTCTTATGCCGCCACATAATAATTTATTTTATTATATCATAAACATTTGACTTTTGCAATAGGTTTTCGCTCTTTTGTACACCTGTCAAATTTATCCCAGAAGCCATTTTGCGGCTTCCAGAGGCGTTTCGGCTATATACACCGCACCTGCCTGAGAAAGCTCCTCTCTTGTGCCGTAGCCGTAAAGCATACCGATACAATCTATACCAAGAGCTTTTGCACCAAGCACGTCATGATGCCTGTCGCCTGCCATTATCACCTGCGAGCGGTCATTAACTCCGCAGTTTTTCAAAGTGTGCACGATAACGTCCGCCTTTACGCTCCTAGAGCCGTCAAGTTCCGCACCGCCTATGTAGTCAAAATACTGTGCAAGGTGAAAATGCTCCAGTATCTTTACCGCAAATACCTGCGGCTTTGAAGTCGCCACCGCAAGGTGAAGCCCAGCCTCTGACAGTTTTTTAAGACATTCTTCAACGCCGTCATAAACACGGTTCTCGAAAATGCCCTTGGTGGTGTAATATTCACGGTAGTATTTAACAGCCTGCTCGCATTTTTCATCATCAAAGCCGTAAAAATCCCTGAAAGAGTCTTTCAGCGGCGGGCCGAGAAACTTTGTCATGGTGCTGATCTCAGGCTTTATGCCGAACTTTTTCAGTGCGTATACAGCCGAATTTATTATGCCCTCGCCAGACTCAGTAAGCGTGCCGTCAAGGTCAAAAAGAACATATCTGTAATTTTTCATGTCGTTACCTCACATAATACAATATATCAATTGCTATTATAACGCAAAATGGCTTTTTTGTCAAAGAAAATGGGCAATTACGCACAAAAAATCCTGCTGAAATACGGCATTTAGCTCATTGACAAAAATATTGTTATAAGTTAAAATTAAAAAGGCGGTTTGTGTCAAAACGTATCGCAAAGAAGTATTTTTCCTTTTATATGGGAAAAGAATAAATATGAATGAGGTGTTATTTTGAAACTTATTTTTGATGTTTCAGACAAGCCAAAGGCTGGTCAACTGGTAGTGTTCGCACTTCAGCAGATGCTGGCTATCCTTGCGGCGACCATCGCTGTTCCGCTTATTATCGGCAATGGTCTTACTCCTGCGGCTGCAATGTTTGGTGCAGGTGTGGGAACTATAGTTTATATCTTTTTTACAAAAAGAAAAAGCCCTGTGTTCCTTGGCTCGTCCTTTGCTTTTTTAGGCTCAATGGCGGCGGCTTTTGCAGGCGGCGTTTCAATGCAGCTTGGCATGCTTGGACTTATCGTTGGCGCATTCCTTGCAGGACTTGTATATGTCGTTATCGCAATAGTAGTAAAATTTGTTGGAGTAGGCTGGCTCAATAAGCTCATGCCTGCGGTGGTAATAGGACCGACCGTTGCTATAATCGGACTTTCCCTTGCAGGAAATGCTGTTGGCGACCTGCTCAAAGGCGATGTCACAAAGCAGGTAACAGAGTATGCAGTTTCCACAGACAGCGGCACACCTGAGATTATAGAAACTGTATCCAATGTGCCTGTTGGCTCATCATATGTGGCTTTTGTTTGTGGACTTATTACCCTCGCAGTGGTAATGCTTTGCTCAACATATGGCAAGAAAACACTCAGACTTATACCTTTTATAATTGGTATCCTCGCAGGCTATGCAGCCGCAGCGATCTTCACTGTTATCGGTAATATATGTGATATTGACGCACTTAAAATAGTAGATTTCAGCATTTTCAGCAGCTATATGCTCACAGACGGCAGCGTTTCACTGAAAACATTTGTTAGCCTGCCGGACTTTGCATTTGTTTCAGGTCTGAAAGGTCTTAAGGAGTTCGACTTCTCATATTTTGCAACTATATTTGTAGCCTATGTGCCGGTTGCACTTGTTGTTTTTGCAGAACATGTTGCTGACCATAAAAACCTTTCTTCTATTATCGACCATGACCTCCTTGAAGAGCCTGGTCTTACAAGAACGCTTCTCGGCGACGGTGTAGGTTCTATCGCAGGCGCACTGTTCGGCGGCTGTCCGAACACAACATATGGCGAGTCCGTTGCCTGCGTTGCTATCACGGGAAATGCTTCTGTTGTAACTATCTTTGCGGCAGCAATAGGCTGTATGCTGTTTTCATTTATCACTCCGCTTGTTGCGTTCGTTGATTCTATCCCTGCCTGCGTAATGGGTGGCGTTTGTATCGCTCTTTACGGCTTTATCGCAGTTTCAGGTCTTAAAATGATACAGGACGCAAACCTTGACGATAACAGAAATCTCTTTGTTGTGTCCGTTATCCTAATTGCAGGTATCGGCGGTTTGACACTCACATTCGGTGATATAACACTCACAGAAGTAGCGGCAGCACTTATCCTAGGCATTCTTACAAACGTTATGCTCTCTAAGAAAAAAGGCAACGCAGCCAAGAAATAATTATAACAAAATTGCAGAGGCGAACAGTGTTCGCACGTTACTGCACACAAAAAAATGCGAATTTATAAATCATTACGAAAGGAAATGGGAAAATGGGAAACGTAAATATCATCAATCACCCGCTTGTAAAGCACAAAATAACGCTTATGCGTGATGAAAAGACTGGAACAAGAGAGTTCCGTATACTTGTGGAAGAGGTCGCAATGCTCATGGGCTATGAGGCTATGAGAGACCTTCCAACAGAGGACGTTGAGGTCAAAACACCTATCACCACAAGAAAGCTCCCTATGCTCTGCGGCAAAAAGCTTGCTATCGTGCCTATCCTGAGGGCAGGTCTTGGCATGGTAAGCGGACTTCTTGCACTCGTTCCGTCTGCAAAGGTGGGACATATCGGTCTTTATCGTGACGAGGTCACACACGAGCCTCACGAGTATTACTGCAAGCTCCCTGATAGAATAAACGAGCGACTTGTTATTGTCTGCGACCCAATGCTTGCGACAGGCGGATCTGCGATACAGGCTGTTGATTTTTTGAAAGACAAGGGCTGCAAGAACATCAAGTTCATGTGCATAATCGCTGCTCCTGAGGGTCTTGACGCTCTGAGAACGGCTCACCCTGATATCGATATTTATGTAGGCAACCTTGATGAAAAGCTTAACGAGGACGCTTATATCGTTCCTGGTCTTGGCGACGCAGGTGACAGAATCTTCGGCACAAAATAATGGTCTTACACTAATACTCGCTGCTTTGTTTTTTGCAACAGAGCGGCGAATTTTTTGTTTTATTCACTAAAAAAACTTTAAAAAGTTCATTCAATTTCAGTTGTTAAAATAATTGAAACTTATTTCCGTTGATGATATAATTCAAATGTAGAAATATAGAACAAAATAAAAAAACAGGGCGAACTCATGTAAAAAAATATATTATGAGGATACACCCTAATAAGGAGATAAAAATGTTTGTGAAGAAAACCGGCCGATTTTTTGCGGTCACAAGCATGATCGTGTGCTGCTGTTGCACTGCAACTGTGTTTATCTCATACATAAAACGTAGTAACATACGAATGCTTTGTCTTGGACCATTTTTCCTTGCGGCGGCGATAGTGTTGTATATTGCTCTGAAACGCTGTGAAAAGAAGCTTACCAAAAAGCGTGTCAGACTTATATTTGCTTTTTTCTGCCTGATTTTGCTTGCATTGCAGATATTGTTTGTGCGTTATCTTTATTACAATTACGAAATGGTTGACCCAAAAATAACAGGGGAGTTCGCAAAACGCTTTGTCATGGGTGAAGATCTGGGGAGCATCAAAGAAAGCTATCGTATTTATGCTGCAAAATACCCTAACGCATGGGGCATGATATATTTGCAGATACCCTTTTTCGCCTTATGGAAGCTTTTCACCGGTGGCGTGAGCATCTATGCGGGGCAGATCTTTAACGTAATTCTTATTCAACTTAGCGTAATAATGACCTTTCTCACAGGGGAGAGAATATTCAAACTTAACAGCCAAAGGCTTTTTTGCGGCATTATTTCGGCACTTATGCCTGTTATGCTGCTGTATACGCCGTTTTTTCATTCTGACACAGCAGGCATGATATTTGTAAGCTGTACTCTTTATTTTCTGACCCTTGCGGTGAAAGAAAAAAGCAAAACCAAAAGCGTTGTCTATGCTCTTATATCAAGCCTTTTTATCGCACTTGGAAACACTGTCAAGGGAAGCATTGCAGTAATGCTGATTTCAGTGATGATATTTTTTGTGCTGAAAATGGGTGTAAAAAGGGGAGCTATCCTGAGCCTTGCGGCTGTTATTCTGTTTATTGGCGTGTCAAAGGCGGCATACTATGGCGGTCTTGCTATGGGTATCTCTGATGAAAAAATGGTAGACAGATATCGTTTCCCTGTTACACACTGGATAATGATGAGCCTTAACAGCGAATACAAGACCCACGTTGACGAGGACGTTGACTTCACAATGTCATTTGATACATATGACGCCAAAAAGCAGGCGAATATCCGGGAAATAAAAGCCCGCCTTGAAAACATAAGTACCCCTTATGAAGCCTGCAAAATGGCTTATCACAAAGTCGCCAGAACGTGGGACAGCGGTGGTTTTTCCTATGGCAAATATCTATCACGCTCCGACCCCTCAGGTGGTTTGCGAGAGGTATTGAACAGCCGCTTGCTTGGTAGCTATGTAGACGGCTATCACAGTGCAATGCTCATAGCAATGGCGTTTGGTGCAGTTTATGCCGCTGGCAAGCGTCGCCACTCTGTTTTGTTTTTCAGCATAGTGACTCTCACGGGAGTTATACTCTTTTTCCTTATCTGGGAAAATCCACCTAGATATATCGTCACATTTATCCCCGTGATAATGCTTCTTTGCACTGCAGGAACAAGATTTATCACAGCGATCATTTCACGTCTTTGTAAGCGTGTGAGTGCTTCAAAATAAGATAAAAAAAGGCCTCTTATGTTTTTCCATAAGAGGTCGATTTTTTTTATTGTGTAACATCAAGATAGAACGCAGGGTTCAATATATAACCCTGATAGCGTATCTCAATGTGCAGGTGGTCGCCCGTTGAAAAGCCGGTCGAACCCATTTTGCCGATAACGTCGCCTTTTTTCACCTCGTCGCCTATCTCTACATCTACCTCCGTGAGATGTCCGTAAAGAGTGATGAACTCGTTGCCGTGGTCGATTATAACATAGTTTCCATAACCGCCGCCGCAGCCGCAGGACTCCTCCTTGCCGTAGTCATGAGTGCAGGTGGTGTTTATCTTTATGACCTTGCCGCTGCATGAAGCGTGAATAGGCGTGCCATGAGCCGCAGGAATATCAAGACCCGTGTGATATGAGCCCCATCGTGCGCCAACGCCTGATGATACGGAATAAGACCCCGGAACAGGCCATGCGAAGTAGTAATCAGGCTCGGTATCTCCAAGCTTTTCTCCCTTGTCAAGGCGGTCATTTATCTCCTTGTGAAGCTCCTCAAGCTTAACATCTGCAAGTGCCATTGTGGCGGAAACTTCGTTATCTCTTGCTGTTCCGCCTGAGCCTGACGATTTCAGTATGCCGGAAAGGCTGCCCTCAAACTGCTCACGCTCCGCCTCATAGGCTTCGTTCTGCTCTCTGAGCTTCTTCTGCTTAGCTTTAAGCTCTTGCTGTGTTTTTGTACTGGAGCGGTAAAGCTGACTGAGCATATCCTTCTGCTGTGTATACTGTGTGTACTGAGCGTCATACTCGGCTTTCTGCTTGTCAAGGGTCTTTTGCATATCCTCATATTCAGTTTTGAGTTTTATAAGGTTATCAATGATAGTGTCATCATGGTGTGCCACACGCTTTATAAGCTCTAATCTCATGAGTATGTCATAAAAGCTGTCTGATTCCAAAAGCATTGTGGTGTAGCTGTCCGACCCTGCGATATACATTGCCCTTAGTCTTTGTTTAAAGTCCTCTATGCCCTTGTTTATCTCAGCCTGCTTCTTATCGATATTTCGCTGATTGGTGTTTATCTGAAGCTCCAGTGCGGTCATGTAAGAGTTGAGAACGTCTATCTCGTCATTTATAGAATCTATCTTTTCTTTCAGAAGCTTCTGCTTTTTCTCGCTTTTCTCAATGTCCTCATCATATTGGTCGAGCTGTTCGTTTATTTCCGTCTGCTTTTTTGATAGCTCTCTTAGCTGTTCTGCATACTGTGTGATGTCAAAACCTGTTGACTCCTCTTGAGAATTATCGTCATTCTCTGTTTGTTCATCGCCTTGCTGACCTCCGTCAGCCACAGATTCAGTATAGCTATAGTCCTCCCCCTGCGAGCTTTCAGTGTCCGCTGAGGTTATCTTCAAAGAAGAATTGTAGCTGCTTCCTGCAATACCAGCGGTAACAGCGAATGCGATAATGAAAGTGAGAATACGTTTTAAGCTGTAAAGCCTGTTCATGAAATAAAAGACTCCTTTGGTTGTGGGGCAAGACCTTTCGGCATTGCCTGTTTATACATAATTTGACGGATTCTGAGCCACGCCGTTCAATCGCACCTCAAAGTGCAGGTGGTCGCCCGTTGAATATCCTGTTGAGCCGACAATACCCAGAACGTCGCCCTTGTTGACGTGCTGACCCTGTGTTACGCTCATATACTGTGAGTGACCGTAAAGGGTCCAGTAGCCGTTGCCGTGGTCGATTATGCAGTAGTTTCCATAACCGCCGCCGCAGCCGCATGAGCCGTTCTTGCCATAATCGTGTGTGCAGGTGTTGCTGACGAGTATAACAGTACCCTCAGCGGCAGCGCATATCTTTGCGCCTCTTATTCCTGGAGACCAGATGTCGATACCCTTGTGATAAGCGCCCCAGCGCCAACCCACGCCGTAGGAAATATGATAATAACCCGGCACAGGCCATGTAAACTGGCTCTTGTCGGTATAATTGTAGTCGCCGTTATTGGTAGAAGATTGACCGCTGTTAGAGGTGTTGCCATTTGCATTAGAAGATGAAGAATTGCCGTTATTATTCTGCTGTTGCTGCTGTTGTCTACGTTCTTCTTCCTCTCTTCTCTTACGTTCTTCCTCTTCTTTTTTCTTGCGTTCCTCTTCTTCCTTCTTTTTGATCTGCTCCTGCTCCTTGTAAAGCTTCTGGAGCTGTGCCTCGAAGTCTTCCTGCTCCTTGTTTATCTGCTCCTTATTGGCTTCATAAGCCGCTTTATCTTCCTCAAGCTGGTCGATAACAGCCTGACTTTTTGCATAAAGGTCGTCAAGCTTTTTCTTCTGCTCAGTGTGATAGGCTTTTTGTTCCTCAAGGGTAGTTTTGTTAGTTTCAAGTTCAGTCTTGTTGGCTTCAAGCTCTGCTTCCTGAGATTCATACTCGCCTTTAAGCTCAACAAGTCCGTCGATCATGGTATTGTCGTGGTCAGCCACTCTCTTGACAAGCTCTATTTTCATAAGCATATCATAAAAGTCGGTCGAACCAATAAGAATATCGGTGTATGAACTATTTCCGGCAACATACATTGCTCTAAGACGCTGTTTGAAGTCAACAACGCCATTTTCTATCTCAGCTCTCTTGTTTTTTATTTTTATCTCGCTCTTTGCGATCGCCTCTTCAAGGTCGGCTATCTCAGTTTCAAGGTCAGTGATAGAATCCTCAAGGGTCAGTATAGTTTTCTGAACAGTTTCTATCTGCTCTTGGATCGCTTTCTGATTTTCTTCCTCCTTGGAGATATCGTCCTTTGTGCTGTTTATCTGCTTGTCAAGGTCAGCCTGCTTTTGTTCAAGCTCGCTTATTTTATCCTTGGCAGAGGATATTTTTTTCTTGTTGTTCTTTATTGCCTGACTTTCTGCAGAAGCGTTCTGCGCTGTCATGACCGGCTGTGTGCCGCCTGCAAGCATTGTCATGGAAGCGACTACGGCGATAGTGAAAGCCAATACTCGCTTCATTGTGAATATACCTGTTTTCATACCTGTCCTCCGTCTTAAAAAAGACCATTTTTACACGTTTTTATCTTTCTCTAATGCATTATCCCGCACGTTCTTTCTTTTTTATCTCATGTCAGGATATGCTTTAAACTGCAACAAAAGGCAGTCTAAAAACCCCGTTGGATCATAGCCTGCCTTATGTCTATATTTGGCAAATGTATTATACTTTAAGATGCTTGCCTGTGCTTATAGAAGTACCCACCGCACCGATAACAGCGCCTGCGATAAGATAAGATGCTGCAACAGGGAGCAAGAGGGATTTGAACGAATACAAATTCTGAACACCGAGAATGCTCCAGAGCTTGAAGTCATCATTGAAGATGTTGTAAATTCCCTCGTAGGCAAACTTTGTGAGCAGCAGTGCGCCTGCTGCTGCAAGCAGACCAACTATCATACCCTCGATAAAGAAAGGTATCCTGATAAAGCTGTTGGTAGCGCCTACATATTTCATGATGTTGATCTCTTTACGTCTTGCGAAAACGCTTGCTCTGGTGGTATTTGAAATGATTATCAGACAAACCACAACAAGTGCCACAATGACCGCAAAGGCAACTATCGTAAATACTCTTCTGATACTGATAAGGATATCAGCAAATGCTGTAGGGGACTTTGTTGAGTCAACATTTTCAAAGGTCTCTATCTGAGTGGTTGTTTCGCTCATCTTCTCGATATCCTTGACCGTTACCTTGTATGTGTCAGGCAATGGGTTATCGTCAGCATACTGGAAGAAATCCTTTTCCTCGTCAGTCATGCCCTTGAGCATATTTTTCCACGCTTCGTCCTTTGAATAAAGGCTTACAGTGTTGATATTTCCGACATCTTTGAGCTTATTTTCAAGGGTCTGCATATCAGCCTGACTTGTGCCGTCCTTAACGATAACGATGACCTCACTCTTGTCCTCGATACCGCCGATTATTCTTGTAAGGTTAATGGAAACCAGCACCGAAGTGCCTACCATAAGCAGGGAAACGAGCAGGATACAGAAAGAGGCGAACGTCATCATTCTGTTTTTCCAAATGCCCTTGAAACCCTGATTTATAAGATATCTAAAACTACTTGCTTTCATTGGAGCCTCCTATCACTTCGTCAAAGGCGATCTGACCTTTGTTGATGTTGATAATTCTGCCTCCGAAATAGCGCACAAGGTCGTGCTCGTGGGTAACCATAAGAATGGTAGTGCCGCACTCGTTTATGCCCTTGAGAAGCTCTACTATCTCATATGAAAGCGCAGGGTCAATATTTCCTGTAGGCTCGTCGGCAATGATGAGCTGAGGGTCGTTTACAAGTGCTCTTGCAAGTGCCACACGCTGCTGCTCACCGCCTGAAAGCTCGGTCGGATAGCTTTTCGCCTTATCGGAAAGTCCCACAAGGCTTATAACATACGGAACACGGCTTCTTATGTACTTTGCAGGAGCGTCGATTACTCTCAGCACGAACGCCACGTTCTCATAAACTGTCATTGTAGGGATAAGTCTGAAATCCTGAAAAACAACGCCGATAGTTCTGCGAAGGGCAGGTATCTTTCTTCTTCTCAGCTTTTTCAGATTGAAGCCGTTTACCATTACTGTACCGCTGGTCGCATCTATTTCTTTAAGCACCAGCTTGATAAGTGTTGATTTTCCGGCGCCTGAAGGACCTACCACGAAAGCGAAGTCGCCGTCGTTTATCTTTAGGTTTACTTTGTTCAGAGCGTCCACACCGCTTGAATAGGTAACGGACACGTCTTTAAACTCTACCAAAATTTACACCGCCTTAGTTTTACAGAGGCAAGCAAGCCTCTTTTCCGCTCGTAGGATTTAGAACTTGACAGGGTTAGCGGAGAGATATTTCTTTACCATAAGAGCTATCTTAAAGATGATAGCGTGGTCGAACTCTCTCAGGTCAAGACCCGTGAGCTTTTTGATCTTTTCAAGTCTGTACACAAGAGTATTTCTGTGAACAAACAGTTTTCTTGAAGTTTCAGAAACGTTCAGGTTGTTTTCAAAGAACTTCTGGATAGTGAAAAGTGTTTCATGATCCAGCGACTCGATAGAGCCTTTCTTGAAAACTTCCTTGAGGAATGTTTCGCAAAGTGTTGTAGGCAGGTGATAGATAAGTCTTGCGATACCAAGATTGTCATAAGAAACGATATTCTTGTCAGTATCGAACACCTTTCCTACCTCGAGAGCTATCTGTGCTTCCTTGAAGCTTCTTGCCAGATCCTTTACGCCCTCTACTACTGTTCCTATACCTACAGTGACTCTTGTATAGAATTCACTTGAAAGGGTATCGGAAATAGAACGTGCCAGCTTTTCAAGATCCTTTGACTCAACGCCGTTTGCCACTTCCTTAACAAGCACGATATCGCTCTCAGTGATGTTGAAAACGAAGTCCTTGGACTTGTCAGGGAAAAGGTTCTGGATAACGTCGTAAGCTGAAACGTCATTTGTGGAGAGTATTCTGATAAGCAGCACGACTCTTGAAATGTCAGCGCTGAAATGCAGCTCTCTAGCTTTAACATGAACGTCGCCCGGCAGCACGTTGTCAAGCACTACGTTCTTGATGAAATTGTTTCTGTCGTATTTTTCGTCATAATACTGCTTTATGCTGGAAAGAGTAATGGCAAGTATGCTTGCATACTTTGCTGCCACCTCATCTGTTCCCTCAACGAAAACAGCATAGTCAGGTTTCATATGAGCACCGAATGGCTTATAGGTATAACCGTCTCTAACAAAAATGTCGTGTGAATCGCCCAGATCTAACGAAACGAATTCGTTAGTCGTTCCGACCTGTGAAAGCTCAGAGCAGGCAATGATAGTTGCGTTCTCATCTATTACGCCTATGACGCAGTCGATAGTGTCACGCATCTGATGAACAACGCTCTGAAATAATCTGTTTGACATAAGTTATTCCCCTCTACTTGCAAAAATTTTCGACCTAAGTTCTGCCATGGGCATAATTACCCCATAAGGGCAGATGTCTGCACATTGTTATTATAACAAAAAACGATATGTTTTGCAAGTGTTTTATAGTGAAAATATGCAAAAAAACTTTTATACCGCAGTTTCAAGCACTGGTCTGCGGTCTGATATATTACAAATTGTAACACATTTTACTCTCTTATGTGTGAATTTTTTGTTAAATCACAGGTTTTCATGGTAATTTTGTACAAAAGAGGGGCGTAAAGTTCGTTTTGAGTAACCGAATTGTAATTAATAAACTTTTTGTAAATATCCTGAGCTATGTGCATAACAGCGTAGTTAAAGCGTTGCAAAGGGTAAAAAAATATGTTACAATCTATAAAAAGAAAGCTGTAAGATTTGTTATCGGGAGGTAATCAAAATGGACGTAAAAAAATATCTTGAAGCAGGAAAGATAGTATCGGTGTTCGGCATAAAGGGCGAGATAAAAGTACAGCCATGGTGTGATGGACCTGAATTTCTCTGCGGATTTGACACACTATATTATAAGAGCGGTACTCCTGTGGAGATAGAGCGTTCGAGAGTTGCAAAGAATATCGTTGTAATAAAAGTCAAGGGCGTTGACACTGTGGAGGAGGCTCAGAAGCTTCGCAACAGGGTGCTTTATATCGACCGTGACGATGTGGAGCTTGATGAGGGCTGCTATTTTGTTCAGGATCTTATAGGTCTTGAAGTGGTCGACGCTGACAGCGGTGAAAGCTACGGCAAGATAACAGAAGTAAGTCAGACAGGTGCAAACGATGTTTATCACATCACTGATGAAAAGGGAAACGTTAAGCTTATCCCTGCGATACCTGAAGTTGTGGCTGAAACTGATATCGAGGGTGGCGTGATGAAGATAACTCCGCTGGAGGGGCTTTTTGATTAATGAAGTTCTGCAAATACGAGGACTTGGAAAGGCTTGTCAGAGATTATTCTGACGGAATGTTCAGCCTGATATTTCCAAAGCTCAACAGCCGTGAAAAGTCGCTGAAATGTATCGAGAGAGTTTTTACGGCATACATAGACGAAAGCCCAAGGCTGAGAAGTCCCAGGGCTGAGGAAAAATGGCTTATAAAAAGGCTGAGAAAAGAGAGCGGATTCAACAGGCTTGCCAACACATATAAGGGCGAGGGGCTGAGCTTTATGGAGCTTGACAATATGCTTACAAGTCTGAGGGTATACTATAATAACGAGGGCAACAAGCCGAAGAAGCGCAGGTCTGCTTTGTGGAGTTTATTTGTGGTGATAATAATTGCTATTGTGGTGACTATCGGTGTTGTGCAGGGCATAGGATACTATGAAAAAAGCGGCGGCTCTGTGCAGGAGCATTTGAACAGTGCTTCGGAAAACTGGGCTTACCAGTCTTTTGACATGATATGGAGGAATTGATTTGAACATAGATATTGCAACGCTTTTTCCTGAAATGCTTGAGAATTATCTTTCTGAAAGCGTAGTAGGCAGAGCGAGGGCTAAGAATATTTTCACGGTAACGTGTCATAATATCAGAGACTACACTCAGGACAAGCACCGCAGAGTAGACGATACCCCTTACAGCGAAAGACAGGGTATGCTCATGCAGTGCGAGCCTATTTACAACTGCTACAAGTCGGTAACAGCTGGAAAGGCAAAGCCCCACGTTATCTATATGTCCCCTCAGGGAAAAACGCTGACCCAGAAGCGTGCAAAGGAACTTTCTCGGCTTGACAGCATATTTATATTATGCGGTCATTATGAGGGAGTGGACAGCAGGGTCATTGACGAAATAGTTGATGAAGAAATATCCGTGGGGGATTATGTGCTTACCGGCGGAGAGCTTCCTGCGTTGGTGCTGGTGGACTGCGTTGTGAGAATGCTGGAGGGAACGCTTTCGCAGGCGGATTGCTATGAGGACGAGAGCCATTATAATGGTCTGCTGGAATATCCACAGTACACACGTCCTGAGGTGTGGCACGGCAGGGAAGTACCTAAAGTGCTGCTGTCGGGCAATCATGCTGAGATAGCGAAATGGCGCCGTGAGGAGGCTGTAAAAGCCACCTATTTGAAGCGTCCTGAGCTGTTGGAAAGAAGTCCGCTGACGGAAAAAGATTTGGCTATTATACACAAATTAGAAGAAAAAGAGGATAAAAAGTGATATTGGTTTTCAACACTTTTCACATAATTGTTAAATGAATTTGTACAAAGTGATATAATGTAAAAATCTGTGTTGTGGATATATTACAAGTTTAATCGCAAAAGTTGCAAAGTTTAGAGCATTGTGCTGAAAATTGAGGGTTTTTCGCTTGTTTGTCTAAAATTTGCGTTGACTAAGGCAGACTTGTCGAGTATAATAAATATATCAAATAACCTGAGGGTATCTTGAAAAAGTCCCTTAATTAGGGAGTTTAACAGCATTATAATGAATGGGAGAGATCAGTATGTTCGTAAAAGACGTAGTAGTACAGAATCAGGTAGGACTTCACGCACGCCCTGCAACATTTTTCATCCAGAAGGCAAATGAATTCAAGTCATCTATCTGGGTAGAGAAAGAGGAGAGAAGAGTAAACGCAAAGAGCCTTCTTGGAATCCTTTCACTTGGCATCGTAGGCGGCACAACTATCAGGATCATTGCAGACGGTCCAGATGAGGAAGCAGCAGTAAAGGGTCTTGTTGATCTTGTTGACAGCGGCTTTGCTGAGGGTGCAAGATAATCGCTCCCTGAATATAACTAAATAGAATAGTTTGATTTAAGCGGAATGTCCTGTGTGGGGCGTTCCGCTTTTTTGCGTCATGCGTCATAAAACAGGTTCGTCCTGCGATATCCTCGACAGGACAAAAAAACACCCACAGAAAACTGTGGGTGCCAAAAAATAAAAAATTATAGGGGAGAAGCTAGTAGAAATTAATCTACAAGCTGTATATATGAAGGCTTGGGGTAAAAGCCTACATACCAAAGTTATTCATCGCTCTCGGAACTTTCCTCGGTGGGTCTTGTCCCTTGCGACAACTATATAATACCCTGCCCGTATGTACTGCGTATGAAAGTTTTGTGTTAGTTATGTGAACTTTGTTGAACAATTTTTGAAGGTGTGGTATACTATACCAAGAAGCGACGGAAGCGTCGTGAAAGTGCGTAAAATCGTGATTTGAGATTGGAGGACAGTGCTTGACACTGGTTGGGAATATGCCTAGATTTTTTGTTGACAGCGTATCGGGGAATACGATTTCTATCAGGGGTAATGATGCTTATCATATCGGCAGAAGTTTGCGTATGAGAATTGGAGATATCATCACTGTTTGTGCAGACAGGGTGGAATACAGAGCAAAAATTCTGTCCATTTCTGATAAGGAAGTGGTTTGCGATGTGCTTTCTGCTGAGAAAAGCGAAAACGAGCCTACTGTGAATGTGGTGCTTTATCAGGCGTTGCCTAAGTCTGATAAAATGGATCTTATAGTGCAAAAGGCTGTGGAGCTTGGAGTATACAAGATAGTGCCTGTTATTACGGCGAGGTGCGTTTCAAGACCTGCAAAAAGCGGCTATGAAAAGCGTGTGGAGAGATACAATAAGATAGCTTTGGAAGCGGCGAAACAGTCAGGCAGGGGATATGTGCCTGAGGTGACGAATTTTATCAGCTTTGAGGAGTGCCTTGGTGAACTTAAAGAGTGCGACGAGAGCTTTATGTGTTACGAAAAGGGCGGTGTGAGCCTTAGCAAGACAGGCATTGCCCCTGTCAGTGAGGGCGAGGAAAAGACTATTGGCTTGTTTATCGGCTGTGAGGGCGGTTTCGAGAGCCATGAGGCGGAGAGCTGTAGTCAGGCAGGGGTCACTGTGGTGAGTCTTGGACCTAGGATACTGCGGTGCGAGACAGCTCCACTGGCGGCTCTTAGCGTGATAATGAGCCTTACGGGGAATATGTAGCAGTGGGCAATTTGTCAAAGCTTACTGAGATTTTTTGAGCAGGTTGTATAAAAAATCAGTATTTTTTGTAAACGTCTTGATTTTTTATAACAAATATGCTATACTGTAGATAGTCTGAACGCAGTTCAGAGTGGAATATTCAAAAAAGGAGCGTTTTATTATGGCAAGCGGATTGAAAGTTATAGCTGCACTCGGTGCGATCGCTGCAGGAGCTGCTGCTATTTTTGCATTTAAAAAGCACAAGGAGCTTGAAAACTACGATTACGAAGATCTCGACGAGGATTTCGACGATTGCTGCGGCTGCGACGAGTGTTCTGACGAGGCTGATGAAGCTGACAAGGCAGAGGATGCTGAGAAGTCTGAGGAAAAGGCTGAAGAGCCTGCTGAGGACGAGGCTGCAACTGAGGAGGACGCTGACGTTGAAGTTCAGCTCGACGCTATCGAGGAGCCTGTTGAGGACGTTGACAAGGAATAATCGAGTATTGTTTATGAAAATAAAAAGGACAGACCACTGTGGTTTGTCCTTTTTTTAGTTTGCCGATATTATTTGTGTCATTTGTATGTATTTAGGCTTTGCTCAGACGGGTTTCTATAAAGTCGAAGACCTCGTCTTGGGATATGCCCAGGACGGCTGAAAACTCATCGAAAAGAAGATTTTCAGCGTTTTTGAAAAATCGCTCGTCCAATGAATGGAGATGTCTGCCCTTCGCAATAAGATGCTTCTGTCTGAGATACAATGTTCTCACAAGCTGTGCAAGTCGCTTTCTGTCACCGCTTTCAAGTATCTGTGAATAAAGCTCGGCACGCTCGCTGCTGCTTTTTTTCCAAAGGGAGCTCTCCTCGGGCATTTCTTTTATGATCTCCTCTATCTCATCGCCTGTGAGCAGAGGTTTGAACTTTGTTCTAAGCTCGTCATTATCTACCGGCACATACAAGGTGGAATTGATTTGGTGGACAGGCTTTAGAACTATGTAGCGCTTTTTCTGACCCTTGACGGTCTGTTCGCACTCGCCCTCGACTTTGCACACTCCGGTCGTACCGTATGATATGACGTCGCCTTTTTTTAGCATTTTTAACGCTCCTTCCACATTAAATCGTGAATACAACTTTATTTTGTTTCTTATATACATTATAACACTTTTTTTCTAAAAATGTCATAGGCAATTTTAACAAATCCTGCATAGAAGAGGGTTGTATAAATGTGTATGAAATGGGTTGCAAAAAAGCGGAAAGAGATGTTCTTTCCGCTTTACATATCTTTATAGTAGGTCTTGTTTTTGGTTAGTCCCAGAAGATAGTCTACATTTGTTTTGTGATATTCAGCTAGGGCTATGAGAATATCCGTGGGAATATCACGCTGTCCTAGTTCGTAGTTGCTGTAAGCTTGCTGTGAGCAATGGAGTATTTTTGCCATATCGTTTTGTTTAAGGTCTGCGTCTTCTCGCATATCTCGTATTCTTTGAAAAACCATGCGGAACTCCATTCCTTTCTGATAGTCTATATTTAATATATCATACAACATTATGTTGTGCTTTTCTTGCTACATTATGTTGTAAAATCACTATGGCTGTTTGTGGGTATTTAACAAAATATTTATAAATGTCGAAAATATTGTTGACTTGCATAGGAGAATGTTGTAAAATAAATTTATTAAAGAAATATGGAGGTAACATTATGAAAAAAATATCTGCTCTTTTATTGGCAGTGGTAATGGCTTTTGGCATGGCAGGTTGTTCTGACAGCGGGTCTTCCGACAGTGATAAGGAAAGCTCGGCTGCGGCTGTGCAGACGGAAAGCAGTGCTGCTGACTCATCAGAAGATGCAACAGCAACGACAACTACCACAACAACTGCTCCTGCGGTAACGGAATCGTCACAGGCTGAGGCGGTTGACACAAGCACAGCTGACGAAAACAAGCCTGCAAGCGGTGACAGCAACGATATTGCGGCTAGTGCTATAGAGCCGTCTGAAACAAGCGAGGAAAATCTTGCACCTATCGGTCAGTGGATAAAGACTACCAGATACTGCGCTACAGACAAGATCTACCACACTATCTATACAAGGATAACAAAGGTAGTTAGCAAAAGTGAGGATGCAGATTATGTAAACAAGGCTATCGAGCTCAACAACTCTGTTGGCAGTGATTTTTCCAAGATAGACGAGAGCGAGCTGAAAATACCTGATGACTGTGAGCTTTGCGTTATGGAATATGAGGTCTATGTTCCTGAGGATTTCCCTAGCGATGAATGGGGCATAATCTCTCCTGATGTAAACTATTCTGCTTCCAACAAGGGCGGCGGAGGAATACCTTCTGCTGACGGTGCTTCTACTTATATCGGCATGGGCGGAACTACTGAGCTTCTTACACAGAAAAAGAACGAATATTTTGTTGGAAATACATACAAGTATGTAAACCTTTTCCTTATGGTAAAGGGCTACAAGGATTACAAGTTCACATTCAGCTCTTATCCAGAGGGAACAACTTCTGACAGCTCTGATGACGCTGTAACGGCATATATCAGCGCAGAATAATATGTATTTTGGGGCAGGCACGTTGTGTCTGCCTTTTTTATTTGCGGAGAAATTGACAATGTGGGGCAAGCGTGTTATAATAAAGTATTATGGAAAAGTATACTTGTCTGAGAGAGGAAAATCAGTAAATGAACGAAAATAATATACGGAATTTCTGCATTATAGCTCATATAGACCACGGCAAATCTACTCTTGCCGACAGAATTTTGGAGCTTACCGATACTGTGAAGCTGAGAGATATGGAAGATCAGCTTCTCGATAATATGGATATCGAGCGTGAAAGAGGTATCACTATCAAGGCTCGTGCGGTGCGCCTTAATTATCACGCCGACGACGGGCAGGATTATGTTTTCAACCTTATCGACACCCCAGGTCACGTTGACTTCAACTATGAGGTGTCACGTTCTCTTGCTGCCTGCGAGGGTGCATTGCTTATCGTTGACGCTTCCCAGGGTATAGAGGCGCAGACCCTTGCAAACACTTATCTTGCTATCGAACATGACCTTGAGGTCGTGCCTGTTATAAACAAGATAGACCTGCCGTCCGCTGACCCTGAAAGGGCTTGCACAGAGGTGGAGAACGTTATAGGTATTCCTGCTATGGACGCTCCGAGAATATCAGCTAAAATGGGTACGAACGTCAAAGAGGTGCTTGAACGTGTCGTAAAGGATATACCAAGCCCAAAGGGCGACGAGAACGCTCCGTTAAAGGCTCTTATTTTCGACAGCTATTATGACCAGTACAAGGGAGTTATCATATACTGCCGTGTGAAAGAGGGGCATATCAAGGCTGGGGATACCATCAGGCTTATGGCTACAGGGGCTGAATTTCAGACGGTGGAGATAGGCTATATGGGAGCAACTGACCTTGTGCCTGTGGGCGAGCTTCATGCAGGCGAGGTAGGATATATCGCTGCTTCTATCAAGGATATTGGCGATACCCGTGTGGGCGATACTGTGACAAATGCGGCTGAGCCTTGCGCTGAGGCACTCCCTGGATATAAGAAAGTAAACCCTATGGTATACTGTGGAATCTATCCTGCGGACGGAGCAAAATATCCTGACCTTCGTGACGCTTTGGAAAAGCTTATGCTCAATGATGCTTCACTGTCCTTCGAGCCTGAAACTTCAATTGCACTGGGCTTTGGTTTCAGATGTGGATTCCTCGGACTTCTGCACATGGAGATAATCCAGGAGCGTTTGGAGAGAGAATATAATCTCGACCTTATCACAACTGCTCCGTCAGTTATTTATAAGGTAAATCTTACTAACGGCGAAACTGTGTTTATAGATAACCCGACAAATTATCCTGACGTGGCAAATATTGCTTCGGCAGAAGAACCGATAGTTAATGCACATATTTATACGCCGTCTGAATATGTTGGAAATATAATGGAGCTTTGTCAGGACAGACGTGGCGTATACAAGGATATGAAGTATATAGACGAAACGAGAGTTGACCTGCATTATCAGCTCCCACTCAACGAGATAGTTTATGACTTCTTTGACGCATTGAAATCACGCACAAAGGGCTATGCTTCATTTGACTATGAGATGATGGGCTATGCGAAGTCTAAGCTTGTGAAGCTTGATATACTCCTTAACGGCGAGGTGGTTGACGCACTTTCATTCATCGTACACGAGGATAAGGCTTATTCAAGAGGCAGGAGGCTGACGGAGAAGCTTAAAGAGAATATACCAAGACAGCTCTTTGAAATACCTGTGCAGGCGGCTATCGGCGGAAAGATAATAGCCAGAGAAACTATCAAGGCTATGAGAAAAGACGTGCTTGCTAAGTGCTATGGCGGAGATATCACAAGAAAGAAGAAGCTGTTGGAGAAGCAAAAAGAAGGAAAGAAGCGAATGAGACAGCTTGGATCTGTGTCAGTGCCGCAGGAAGCGTTTATGTCGGTGCTGAAGCTGGACGAGTAGAGAGTTTCAGTGAGGAGTGAGGAATGGCGGAGCCATGCCGAGCAAATCACCAATACAAAGTAGAGAAAACACCGAGCGGAGTAATTTTGGCGTAGGGGCTGGCGCCCTCGACAGCCCGTTCGGAGAGTGGATAGGTTTTGGTTTATACAAATATATCAACATTTTTTGAAAGGAGCAGCTATGCCTGATATACAAAAGTCTATGAAATTGTCGCTGGCTTTCGGGCTGAGCGGTGCGGTGATATTGCCTGTGCTTTATGAGGTGTATGCCAATATCTCTGCGGCGGCTGGGCTTGTGCTTATCGCTGTGTGGGCGGTGTGTACAGGAGCTAAATTCTCGGCACTCAAATTCAAGGAAGCTTTTATGGGCATGGTATGCACACTTGCTTATGCAGGTATTCTTGGCGTTATCTGCTATATCGTTATCCACCCCAAAGTTTCTGATATGCTAAACAGGCGGTCGGTGTATTTTCAGCTCAGTTTGAAACAGCAGGCTTATTTCGTGCTTTATGCGGTGCTTATAAGCCTTTGTATGTTCCTTGTGTGGGGCGGTATATTTGGCGTGAAAAAGGCGATAGAGAGATTTCGGCTCAACCGTGAAAAAACAGGAGAGTATATCGACAAGGCTTTTGATGATGACGAGGATATGCTATGACAGGAATTTATATCCATGTGCCTTTCTGTAAAAGAAAATGCCCTTACTGTGACTTCTATTCCGTTTGCAGACCTGAACTTTATGAAGACTACACGCAGGCTGTGTGCCGCAATATAGAGGCTTTCAGGGGCAGGGACATAAAATGCGATACTATCTACTTCGGAGGCGGTACGCCCTCTGTGCTGTCGGCTGAACAGGTGGACAGGATAATAGATACGGCAGGAAAGTGCTTTGATCTTTGCCAGCCTGAAATAACCTTGGAGGCTAATCCCAGCTCTGCGGACAGAGAGAAGATGTTAGGGTGGAGAAAAGCAGGGGTTACAAGGCTTTCTTTTGGCGTTCAATCGGCTAATGACAGAGAGCTTGGCTTTTTGGGCAGGCTTCATGACTTTTCTCAGGCAAAGTCGGCTGTAGAAACGGCGGCTCAGGTTGGATTTAGGCACATCTCCTGCGATATCATGCTCGGGGTAAAGGGTCAGACCTTTGAAAGCCTTTGGGATAGCATAGAGAGCCTTACGGCACTTCCTGTCGATCATATTTCGGCTTATATGCTGAAAATAGAAAAGGGTACAGCTTTTGATTGTGATGAGATGAGAAACGCTGTAGCTGATGACGATATGCTGTGCGGTATGTATTTGCAAACTGTGGGACAGCTTGAAAGCAAGGGCTTTTTGCAGTATGAGATATCAAATTTTGCCAAAGAAGGTGGAAAATCACGGCACAATCTTAAATATTGGCACGGGGAAGAATATATAGGCATTGGCCCGTCGGCACATTCTTTCTTTGATAATGAGAGATATTACTGCAAGAGCGATGTTGAGGAGTTTATTTCTGACAAGGTGCAGAGCATGGTGGTGCTTGAGGACGACCCTGACAAGGCAGAGGAGTATGTCATGCTGGGGTTAAGGCTCACGGAGGGCATTGACATAGGTAAAGCCGAGGAGCTTGGTGGTAAAGAGCTTGGGGAGAATATCCGCAAGAAGGCGGCTTTGTTTCAGAAACAGGGGCTTTGCGTGGTCGAAAAGGGTATTTTAAGGCTTACGCCTGCGGGGTTTCTGGCTTCAAACTCTATTATCGGTGAACTGCTGTGGTAAACCTGTATAAATATAGGCAGACAGTGTTGTGCAGTTATACAATAGATATACGATATGTAGGGGATAAGCTTGAAAAATGACGGAAAATGTGGTATAATTCACTGCGGCGGAGTGTGTCCGCAGTTTTATATTACCGAGAGGGCTTTTTTATGAAAAGTATAAGATTTATTGCTTTGATCTCAGCAGCGGCAATGTGTTTCGGACTTTGCGCCTGCGGAAAGTCGGAGAAAAAAGACGAGATAGCTGTGCCTATTCTTGAAACTAAGGATATAACATATAAGACGGTAAAAGCTGAGATAGGAGATATCTCTCAGGAGTATCATCAGGAGGGTGTTTATGATTACCCTTACAGTGAAACTGTCACCTTTAAGGCAAGCGGTCAGATAAAGTCTATAGATGTGGAGTCGCCTTGTGATGTGAAAAAGGGCGACCTGCTTTGCACACTTTATTCTGACGATGTGGACGAACAGATAGAAGAGGAAGAAATAAGGCTCAATCAGGCGAAGCAGACGGTCGCTACATTGCAGGCGAACGGTGCTGACTACAGTGAGATACAGCTTTCTCAGTATGATTTACAGATAGAACAGCTCAAATATGACAGTCTTGTGGCGTCATTGGAGGATTATAAGGTTTACGCTCCATGTGACGGACAGTTTGATCTTGCAGACAGACGTGGTCAGGAGCTGACAGCGTTCATGCCGGTGAATAAGGGCGAGGTGCTTGGGTATACTTCCGATAAATCACAAAAGGCTCTTTGCGTGTCTGTGTTTGATAACGCGCTCACAAACGTCAATTTTGGCACTGCAGTGCAGATAGTACAGGGTGCCAATACGATGGGCGGCACTGTGACGGATATAATCTACAATGAGAGCGGAGATTTCTCGGCGTATGTTTATGTTATAACCCCTGACGAGGAGAACGATATGCTGGATCTTGGCGGCATAGAGGTTGTCTTTGACGTGTATTCAAGGCTTGATACTGTGATAGTTCCGCAGAAGGCGGTGAAGAAGCTTGATGGACGCAACTATGTGAACCTGCTTGTGGACGGTGTAAAGATAGAGCAGGACGTAGAGCTTGGCATCGAGGACAACGACAACGTTGAGATACTTTCGGGACTCAGCGGCGGTGAAGAGATAATACTCAATTGACGGCATTCAGCCAATTAAATACTATTTGATATGTCTGATTTGTGTTTTAAGAAAAAATAAAGAAATAAAGCACTTGATTTTTTGCGTAATTTCGTGTAAAATAAAAGAACAGAGTGTCTAGGGAGGACTAAAAATGAAGGATTTTTTATCTAACGTATGGGTAAAGCGAGCGGTATCAGTTTTTAATGTCGCTTACTTTGCTGTAATAACTCTGCTCACTTATGCAACGTTCCTGTATGATCTGGAGTTTGCGGCAGGCAGAGAAAAATCGTTTTTCACAGTGTATGTGGTGCTTAACGTAGTTTTTATGGGACTTATGCTCTTTTCAAGACGTGAGCTTGTGACGGAGATACTGAGCATACTCATGCTTCCGGTCGTGTTCTGCATGATACTTTTCAACATGGGCGACTGGATATTGATAGTTCCGCCGTTCATTGTTGCTATCATAATGTTCTTTGCAGCAGGCACGAACGAAACTGTAAAGGTTATAATGGGTACGATATATCTGCTTATGTATGTTCTTGGAATAGTTGCATACTTTGTGCTTAATATCCTTTTCGGCGGAACGTCTGTTGAAACTGTGCTAAATTCAGATCTTGACACATCGTCAAGCGTTTATGCTCTCTACAGAGATAACTTCAAGAAGCTCACTGAAGTAACGTCAGACTCAAATACCATATCGCCTGACGGTCAGTATCAGATAATACTTTACGATGTAAAGGACAGCGACAAGGGTGCTGTTAAGATATGCGTAGTGCCATACAATCAGGATATCGAGCTTAAATTCTTTACTCTTAAGCAGAAAGGTATCAAAAAGACCATTTCCAACAAGGGCATAAGAGGAACAGTTCCTGATGTTGGCTGGGTAGAGGAGGACGGAGTTCTCAAGGTGCAGTACAGACTTTCGGAGGCTGACGATCTGAGAGCTACTTCTGTCACAACAATGCCGGATAAGCAGTATTTCCAGTTCCTTGGTATTCAATAAGATCGCAGGACCGTCTGAGAAGGCGGTCTTTTTTTGTTAAAAATGGCTGTCAATAAGAGTTTATTCATAAAAAGCGTGTGGCTATTTTGGTGAAAATGCTTAGCTTGTATTACAAAACAGTTACATTATATGAAAAATTGTATGGTACGCTTGACAGTTTTGTTAAAAAGGTGTAAAATATTAATAGTGTTTTATAGCGTTTCGATACTTGTGTGAACGGCTGTGAAAGCGTTTACATATAATAGTATCAAGGGAGGATAAGAATTAAGATGAGATCAAAGAGAATACTTGGCGTGGTATCAGCGATAATGATGCTTGGCATCTGTGCTGTGCCTGCCTATGCCGACAGTGAGGCTGAAATACCTGAATATAGTGCCGACAAGAGTATCCTTACAACAGATACTTCAGCACCGTCCTTGTCGTTTGATATGAAGGATTGGGAGAGATATATCAAGGTGACTCCTGACGGAGAGAAGATATCAGTGGGAGCATCCCAGGAAAAGACCTATGCTTATCAGGGTGCAAGCCTTAAGATAACAGCAACGCAGCCTAATGACATAAGCGATTATTGTACTTATGCTTCGCTTATAAGAGATGACGATAAGAATTTGGTTTATCCCGGCTCTGAATCTGAAGATGCGCCTTATATAACGATGGGCGTTGAGATCGACGCCAAGGATTTTGGCATGACTTGTTTTGACGGCTGTATGATCTCTTTCAAGTATAGGATAAATCAGGACGCTCAGGGCAAGCTTATGGGAGATTCTGTGTTTGCTTTTCCTTGTACTGAGGAATACAAAAAGGTGACCAGCAATAGTGTTCAGCTTGAAATAAATACAGATGCAAGCAATAATGTTACTCAGTATGCGACAGCGCTTATACCGGTACCTGACGAGTGCGGAGCAACAAAGTTCATTTTTGAGATACCGGTTATCAAGAAAATGGATAAGACAGATGTGCTTTATATTGATAATCTTGTAATAGATACTCCGCTGCAAAAAAATGGTGAAGATCTTCAGGTAATGAATCTCGATGGCTACAATAAAAGTGCAAAGGCACAGGAGATCGTGCAGGGCTTAAAGGTGCAGCCTAAGTCCAACGGACTGAGCAGCACTTCGTCATCTGAGGCTGAATCTTCAAAGGGTATCGGAGTAGTAGGCATTGTAGTTATTGTGGTCGTTGCGGCGGTTATTGTAGGTGCTGTTATTTTCGTTATCAAGAAAAAGAGATCGCAGTTCTATTGATTTTTTGATCTGACAGAGAGATGGGCATTTGGCTCATCTCTTTTTTGTTTTTTATGAATATATCTTCATCTCCGAGAAATAATAGCATTAGCCTGAAATGGCATATCTTATACTGAAAGGAACTTAATTATGAAAAAATTGATCGCTATGCTAACTTGTCTTGGCCTTTGCGGTGTTATGCTCGCAGGCTGTTCAAGAAATGACGATAACTCAGGTTCGACATCTTCCGGCGTTACTGCGACCACAACTTCTAAAAATGAGGTCACAAGCAGACGTGATGACAGCGACACGCTTGTGAGCCGTGTTGGCGATGGTATCAAGGACACTGTAAGCGGTGGTGCAGATATTATTGATGATACTGTAAGCACTGTAGAAAGCGTTGTTGACGATATCATCAGATAAGCTGCACATATGCTTGCGGACTGCTCAGCCGTGATATTATTTCGGCTTGCGGCAGTCCGTTTTTTATTGTGAAATCGTATGACAAAACTCAAACAATGCCAAAAATCAATGGTTGACTATTGATAAATTATTAACGCCAAATCATAATTAACTAATTATTTGACTAACTGTGAACGAAATGTAAAATCCATGTAAAATAAATGTTTAAGTTTGCGGTTTGCTCTTTAAAAATGTGGGGCTGTGTGGTATAATGAAATACATCAGGCAGATATTTTCTGCTATTAAGAAAATGTAAAGTTTTATGGTGGATTTCTTTATGAAAATCGGAGAAAATAAGTGAAAAATATAGGCTCTGAGCTTGGCGGCTTGCTGAAAAAAATATGCTTATGGGGCGGTGTTATGGCTGCTGTATGCTGGGCATTTACTTTGCTGTGGGGCTTTGACATCACACAGCTTGCTGGCTTTGCATTGGGCTGGGGCTATATGTGCCTTTGTATGTACTACCTTGGCGTGACCTGCGAAAAGGCTGTGGAGCTTGAGGGCAAAAAGGCTAGGCGGACAATGCTTGGGTGCTATATGGCAAGGTATGGGGTGCTTTTTGTGCTTTGTGCGGGGGCTATGCTAACAAAGGCTGTGAGTGCGGTTGGGATACTTCTGCCGCAGTTTTATCCGAGGATAATTCTGTATGTCATACAGATAAGAGAAAGAAGGGATAAATAAATGACGGGTATAGGAAACGGCCCTAAGATAGTGTTTGAAATAGGCAGTCTGAGGATCACCGAAACGGTGGTGATGGGTTGGCTTATTATAGTTGCGGTGCTGATACTGTGCTTGTGGCTCACACACGATTTGAAAAAAGTGCCTGAGAAAAAACGTCAGGTGGTTGCGGAGATGCTTGTGAACTTCGTCAACAACATGGTCAAAGAGAACATGGGCGTTAAGATGATGAAGTATGCACCTTATATTGCTACGCTGCTTATTTATGCGGTGTTTGGCGCTCTTATCAGTATGATAGGTCTGAGGTCTATGACTGCGGACATCAATGTTACAGCAACGTGGGCTCTTATGACATTCGTGCTTATCACATACAACAAGATAAAAGCGAATGGTTTCAAGGGCTATCTTAAAAGCTTTGCTCAGCCTGTGGCTTTCATTCTGCCGCTTAATATCATCAGCGAGGTGGCTACACCTGCGTCTATGGCGTTCCGTCTGTTCGGCAACGTTGCAGGCGGCATGGTAATAACGGGACTGCTTTATGGTGCGCTCGGCTCACTGTCATCGGCGCTTGGACTGACTTTTGAGGCAGGCTCATGGGCATTTAGTGTATTTCAGGTAGGTATACCTGCGGTGCTCAGCGTGTATTTCGACCTGTTCTCAGGGTGCATACAGGCTTATATCTTCTCCATGCTCACCATGGTAAACGTTGGTGCGGCTGCGGAAACAGAGTAAATTACCGCTTTTGCGGAAAAGTATAAATATGTAAATAACGGAGGTTTATCATTATGGAAAAGGCTATTCTTCTTGGCTGTTCAGCAATCGGTGCAGGACTTGCAATGATCGCAGGTATCGGACCTGGTATCGGTGAGGGCTACGCAGTAGGAAAGACTATCGAGGCTATCGCAAGACAGCCTGAGGCTAAGGGCGACTGCACAAGAACAATGTTCATAGGCGTTGCTATGGCTGAGTCAACAGGTATCTACGCATTCGTAGTTGCACTTATCCTGCTCTTTGCTAACCCATTTATCGGAAAGCTTTAATAAAAAGCTTCAAACAAGATTTGCTCTGCATTGGTGCGGAGGGGAGGTTGGATAAATGGTATTGGCAGCAGGCGATGTGACAGAGTTTCTGTCAATAGATCTGACAACGATAATTGCGACTTTGCTCAATACGCTCATACTGTTTTTGGTGCTCAAGCATTTTCTGTTCGATAAGGTGAACAAGGTCATCGAGGACAGGAAAAATGATGTTAAGGAAACTTACAGGCAGGCTGACGAGGCGAAAGAAAATGCCGAGAAGCTTGAAGCTGAGTATACAAGCAGATTAGAGGGTGCAAAGGAAGAGTCTGCACAGATTATACAGACGGCAACAAGAAAGGCTCAACAGCGTTCTGACGAGATAATCAGCGAAGCGAGAACTGAGGCAAAGGGTCTTGTGGATAACGCTTCAAGAGAGATCGAAAGAGAAAAGAAGATCGCTGTCAACCAGATCAAGAACGAGATCACCGATATTGCTTTCTCGGCTGCGGCGGCAGTTGTGGAAAAGGATATGACAGGCGAGGACAACGAACGTCTTATCGAGAAGTTCATCGACAATGTGGGTGAGATGTAATGGCAGACAGTATCGGGAATATTTACGGCAATGCACTTTTCGAGGTGTGCTGCGAGGAAAACTGCCTTGATGAAGTCTATGGTGAGCTTGGGAGCATAAGGGATATAATTTTCTCTCAGGGTCAGGAGGAATATGTGGAGCTGCTTGCGTCACCGCTGGTAACGGAGGACGAAAAAAGGGCGGCGCTGGAAAAGGTGTTTATGGACAGGATACAGCCTGTTACGCTTAATTTTCTTTGCCTTGTGAGTGAAAAGGGCAGGATAAGGTTTCTGCCTGAGATATGCGCAAAGTTCAAGGAGCTTTATGAAAAGCATAATAATATCATAGAGGTCACTGCGGTGACGGCTATGCCTCTGTCTGAAAGGCTCAGGGACAAGCTTGTGGCTAAGCTGGAGGCTGTTTCGGGGGCAAAGATAGTGCTTGTGGAAAAGGTGGATAAAAGCCTTATGGGCGGTATCGTGCTGAGATATTCAGACACAGAAATAGACGGCAGCGTCAGAACTAAGCTTGATGATATCAAGGCTCAGATCGACGGGGTCATTGCATAGGAAAGGAACGGTATTTTAACATGAAATTACGTCCTGATGAAATAACAGGCTTGATAAAACAGCAGATCAAGGACTACCGCAGCAAGCTGGAGCTTGACGATGTGGGGACGGTCTGCACTGTTGGCGACGGAATTTCAAGAGTTCATGGACTTGACAAGTGTATGTCGGGCGAACTTCTTGAATTTTCTAACGGAACATACGGCATGGCAATGAACTTGGAGCAGGATTTTGTAGGCTGTGTACTTCTCGGCTCTGAGGACGGAATAAAAGAGGGGTCTGGAGTAAAGAGAACAGGCAGGATAGTTTCTGTGCCTGTGGGAGATGCGCTTCTCGGACGAGTTGTGAACGCTCTCGGTGCACCTATCGACGGCAGGGGTGCTGTGCTTACAACAGAAACAAGACCTGTGGAAAGCCCTGCTTTCGGAATAATTACAAGACAATCAGTAAACAGACCATTGCAGACAGGTATCAAGGCTATCGACTCTATGATACCTATAGGCAGAGGTCAGCGTGAACTTATTATAGGCGACAGACAGACTGGTAAAACTTCTATAGCACTTGATACTATAATAAATCAGAAAGGCAAGGACGTTATCTGTATATATGTTGCGATAGGTCAGAAGCAGTCTACTGTGGCAAACGTGGTGGATACCCTTTCTAAGCATGGGGCAATGGATTATTCTATAGTTGTATCGGCAACGGCTTCTGAAATGGCGCCTTTGCAGTATATAGCACCATATGCAGGCGTTGCAATGGCAGAATATTTCATGCTTCAGGGCAAGGACGTGCTGTGCGTTTATGACGACCTTTCAAAGCACGCTGTGGCGTACAGAACTATGTCACTTCTGCTTCAAAGACCGACAGGACGTGAGGCTTATCCGGGAGATGTATTCTATCTCCATTCAAGACTTTTGGAAAGAGCCTGCTGTCTTAACAAGGACTACGGCGGAGGCTCTATAACCGCTCTGCCTATTATCGAAACTCAGGCAGGCGATGTTTCGGCTTATATTCCGACAAACGTTATATCTATCACTGACGGACAGATATTCCTTGAATCTGAGCTGTTCTTCTCAGGCGTCAGACCTGCGGTAAACCCTGGTATATCAGTATCCCGTGTAGGCGGTTCGGCACAGATAAAGGCTATGAAGAAGGTTTCAGGCTCGCTGAAACTGCTTTATTCTCAGTACAGAGAATTGCAGTCGTTCTCGCAGTTCGGCTCTGACCTTGACAAAGACACTAAGGAAAGACTTGCACAGGGCGAACGTATCGTGGAGGTGCTCAAACAGGGCAAGACCTCGCCACTGGACGTTGAGAAGCAGGTGGTCATAATCTATGCGGTGGTAAACAACTATCTGAAAAATATCAGAGTTGAGGATATCGCTGAATTTGAGAAAGATCTTTTTGAGTATATAGATGAAACACACCCTGATATTTTCTCTTCAATAAGAGAAACAGGAGAGCTTACAAAAGAGAATGAACAGGCAATAAAGGACGTGCTTGCGGAGTATTCACAGAAGTTTCTTCAAAGCAGATAAGGAGCGCTGAGCAATGGCAACAGCTAATATGAAAGACGTCAAAAGGCGTATCAAAAGCGTTGAAAGCACCATGCAGATAACAAAAGCCATGCAGCTTGTGGCGGCTTCTAAGCTCAGACGTGCCAAGGATAAGGCGGTGGCAGTTCAGCCGTTCTTTGAAACGCTTTTTAAGACAATGTGCGATATATCCTGCGACAGAGCTTTCAAATCGGTGTATACAAAGAAGAAGTTTCTTAATTCCACACTGCTTATAGTGGTGGCAGGCGACAGGGGACTTGCAGGAGGATTTAACTCCAACGTGCTGAAAATGGCTAAGGCAAAGGCTGACGATGTGCTGTCATCAGGCGGTCAGCTTCGTGTTATGGCTGTGGGCAAAAAGGCTGTTGAGTTCTTTGAGAAGCGTGACTATGACCTTGTGTGGAAATATCCGCAGATAGCGGAGAGCATTGACACTGACACTGTTATAGACATTGTGGAAGATATTATCGCAGGCTTCAGAAATGGGGATTATGACAAGGTAGAGCTTGTGTATACCACATTCGTGTCGGCGCTGACACAGGAGCCTTGCAGTTTGCAGATACTTCCTGTGGAGGATCTTGACAAGCTTGGGGGAAGAAAGCACCCGTCAACTATTTATGACCCGTCCCCTGAGGAGGTCTTTGACGGCATGATACCGCAGTATATAGGCGGTATGCTTTATTCTGCGATAGTGGATTCTTACGCTTCTGAGCAGGCGGCAAGACGTACTGCAATGGAGTCTGCAACGGACAACGCTGGAGAAATGATAGACAACCTGTCGCTTCTTTACAACAGAGCAAGACAGGCGCAGATAACTCAGGAGCTTACGGAGATAAGCTCGGCAACTATCGGAAGATAGTATTTAAAAGACGTGACGGCTATGATGATAGCTTATATCCCTTTTTGAAAGGTGGTAAATAAATGGAAAGCAAAAACATAGGCAAGGTAGTCCAGATAGTTGGTGCGGTAGTCGATATCCGTTTTGAAAAGGACAGCCTGCCTGACCTGCTCAATGCCATTGAGATAGACAACAAGGGCGAAAAGCTCGTTGTTGAGGTGGCTCAGCATATAGGCGACGATATAGTAAGATGTATCGCCATGGGCTCTACAGACGGTCTTGTGAGAGGTATCGACGCTGTTGATACCGGCAAGGCTATATCTGTTCCGGTGGGCAAGGAAACTCTTTCGAGAATGTTCAATCTTCTGGGCGAGCCTGTTGACAATCTGCCTGCCCCTGAAACTAAGGAGCGCTGGGAGATACACAGAGAGCCTCCGACATATGAAGAGCAGTCTGCTTCAAACGAGATCCTGGAAACCGGTATCAAGGTCATCGACCTTATCGCACCATATCTGAAAGGCGGAAAGATAGGTCTTTTCGGTGGTGCAGGAGTAGGCAAGACGGTGCTTATTCAGGAGCTTATAAATAACGTTGCCAATCAGCACGGCGGTATCTCGGTATTCACAGGCGTTGGAGAGCGTACCCGTGAGGGCAACGACCTTTATTATGAGATGAAAGAGTCGGGAGTTATCGACAAGACTGTGCTTGTGTATGGTCAGATGAACGAACCGCCCGGAGCGAGAATGAGAGTTGCACTTTCAGGTCTGACAATGGCGGAGTATTTCAGAGATGTTGAGCATCAGGACGTGCTGCTTTTTATCGATAACATATTCAGATTCACTCAGGCAGGCTCTGAGGTTTCGGCTCTGCTTGGCAGAATGCCGTCAGCCGTTGGTTATCAGCCTACCCTTGCAACTGAAATGGGTCAGTTACAGGAGCGTATCACTTCAACAACAAAAGGCTCTATTACTTCCGTTCAGGCAGTTTATGTGCCTGCGGACGACCTGACAGACCCTGCGCCTGCAACTACGTTTGCTCACCTTGACGCAACAACTGTGCTTTCAAGAAGCATTTCATCACTTGGTATCTATCCTGCGGTTGACCCGTTGGAGTCAAACTCCAGGATACTTTCGCCTGAGATAGTGGGAAATGAGCATTATCAGGTGGCAAGACAGGTCCAGTCTATCTTGCAGAGGTATGTGGAGCTTCAGGATATCATCGCTATCATGGGTATGGACGAGCTTTCTGACGAGGATAAGCTCACAGTATCAAGAGCAAGAAAGATACAGCGTTTTCTGTCACAGCCGTTCTCCGTTGCTGAGCAGTTCACAGGTATGAAGGGCAAATATGTGCCTATCAAGGAAACTATCAAAGGCTTCAAGGAGATTATCGAGGGCAAGCATGACGACCTGCCTGAATCTGCTTTCCTGTTCGTGGGAACTATCGACGAGGCTGTTGAAAAGGGCAGACAGATCGCAGAAAGTGAACAGTAGTAACAGAACGTTTAAAGAAAAATACTTGACAAGAGTCGGATTATAGTATATAGTGAATGTATGTGGCAATTTTGAGCCGCATGCGCTGATTTGTAAAAACTTATGGAGAAAGATTATGACGCCTTTTGATCTTAAGATAATAACCCCTGAAAAAACTTTTTTTGAGGGAAATACTGAGCAGATCATTGTGAGGACCGTATCAGGTGATATTGGTATACTTGCAGGTCATGCGCCATATGTGGCAAATATCGTTTCTTCTCCTTTCCGTATCAAAATAGAAGGTGAGTTCAGAACAGCCGCTATTTCGGGAGGGCTTATAAAGGTGTCTGCTGACGGTGTGACAGTGGTGACATCTGCTATCGAATGGGCTGATGAGATAGACGTTGCAAGAGCCGAAAAGGCAAAGGCGGCGGCAGAGAACAAGCTCAGAGAAAATGCTGGCCAGAAAGAGTTTGAAAGGGCGGAGCAGAAGCTGCGACGTGCCATGAACAGACTTGTGGTGGCAGGAAAGAAATAATTATCAAAGTCAGAGCCTTGCGGGATATCCGTGCAGGCTTTGGCTTTGTTTTATTTATTAAGTAAAATCGGCGTAAAGGTAAGGTAAGTAATGGGGTGCGCAGGGGCGTGCTCGGACGTTGTGCAGTGGAAAAAACAAGAAAAGGAATGAATTGATTTGAGTATCTTTAACATTATCGGAATGGCGGGCGGACTTGGTCTGTTTTTGTACGGAATGACCATATTGAGTTCGGGACTTGAAAAGGCTTCGGGCGGACTTATGGAGAAGGTCCTTGCGAAAATGACGGGAAACGTGTTCTCAGGAATACTTTTCGGTGCATTGGTAACAGCAGCGGTGCAGTCATCATCGGCAACTACTGTTATCGTGGTGGGACTTGTAAACGCAGGCCTTTTGAAGCTTAAGGGCGCAGTTGGAATAATCATGGGCGCAAATATCGGTACTACCATGACAACTCAGATACTGAGGCTCACAAACCTTGAGGGCGACAGCAGCGGTCCTGCTATATTACAGCTTTGCAAGCCGTCGAATTTTTCGTCTATACTTATCGTTATCGGTCTTATCATCATAATGGTGGGCAAGAAGAACAAGACAAAGAACGTGGGCGAGATAATGATGGGCATAGGTATCCTCTTTACCGGAATGATACTTATGCAGGAGAAGATCGCTCCGCTGGCAGAGCTTCCGCAGTTCGAGCAGCTTTTTGCAGTGCTTAAAAACCCTGTTCTGGGCGTATTGGTGGGTGCGATATTCACGGCTATCATACAGTCATCAGCCGCTTCTATAGGCATTTTGCAGGCGCTTTCAGTGTCAGGCGCTATCACATTCGCTTCTGCATTTCCTATCATAATGGGTACTAACATCGGTACTTGTGCTACACCTCTTATTTCAAGTATAGGTGCTTCAAAGAACGCTAAGAGAGCCGCTATGATACACTTCTATTTCAATCTTATCGGTACTATAATCTTTCTTATCGGCGTTTATATCATTCAGTATACAATAGGACTTCCGTTCTGGAATAAGAGCTTTACAACGGGAAGCATCGCAAACTTCCATACTATCTTCAATGTTGTGGTAACTATAATCTTTCTGCCGTTCTATACAGTGCTTGAAAAGCTTGCCGAATGGACTATCAGAGATAAGAAGAACGCTGAGGACGATGATACTTTCACTAAGGAGGATCTTCTTGACGACAGATTTCTTGTTACTCCAAACGTTGCTATCGCACAGGCTACAGAGGCAGTTGTTCAAATGGGCGTGCTGGCACAGAAGAATTTCATATCGGTGAGAGAGCTTTATGACAAGTATGACCTTAAGTCTATCGACAAGATAAAAGAGCGTGAGGAGCTTATCGACAGGCTTGAGGACAGAGTAGGTTCATATCTTATAAAGCTCAACGACTGCGGTCTGAACGAAGATGAGTCGAGAACTGTTACAGCGCTTTTCCACCTTATTTCAGAGTATGAGAGAATAGGCGACTATACTATAAACATCTATGAAACTGCGGATGTTCTTTATGAAAAGGAGATCGGTTTTTCTGAGCAGGCGAAGCACGAGCTTGACGTTGTGTGCAACGCCATTCAGGAGATAATCGGGCTTGCTATCGAAGCCACAAAGACAGGGGATATGAACGTTCTCAAGGAGATCGAGCCACTTGAAGAAGTAGTAGACAGACTTGTTGAGGAGCTTAAGGCTGTTCATATCGACAGGTCTAAGAATGGTCTTTGCAACATTGAGGTGGGTGTGAACTTCCTTGATATACTCACAAATGTGGAGAGAATATCAGACCACTGCTCAAATATTGCGGTCTATCTTATCGCAAACCAAGAGAAATACAACAGCCTTAAAAAGCATGAATATCTTGATAAGCTTCATAGAAACGGTCCTGACTATTACGAGAAGCTGTTGGCTGAATATTCAGAAAAGTTTGCACTTTAGTTCAGGTTTTTGCACCTGTGGCGTGATATAATATTGTAAAACAGCAAGGAGGGACATTAGTCCCTCTTGTTATAATCTGAAAAGGAGAGAGCAAAATGGACAAATTCAATTACACTATGCTGTGCGATTTTTATGAGCTGACAATGGGAAACGGCTATTTTGTAAGCGGTATGCAGGAAAAAATATCTTATTTTGATCTGTTTTTCAGACAGATACCTGACGGTGGCGGATTTGCCATTGCCTGCGGTCTGGAGCAGGTCATAAACTATATCGAAAATTTGCATTTTGACGAAGAGGACATAGAGTTCCTGCGCTCAAAGGGTATTTTTGACGAAGGCTTCCTTGAATATCTTAAGGATTTTCGCTTCACAGGAGATATATTTGCTGTGCCGGAGGGTACTGTTGTGTTCCCAAACGAGCCTATCATAACGGTGAGAGCACCTGCGGTGCAGGCTCAGCTTGTGGAAACTTATCTTCTGCTTTGCATAAATCATCAGACACTTATTGCAACAAAGGCTAACCGTATTGTAAGGGCGGCTCAGGGCAGAGCGGTATCTGAGTTTGGTTCAAGACGTGCTCATGGTGCAGACGCTGCCATACTCGGTGCAAGAGCCGCAGGCATAGGCGGTTGCTCAGGCACAGCCTGCACTATCACAGACCAGCTTTTTGGCTTCAATGCAACAGGCACAATGGCACATTCATGGGTGCAGATGTTTGACAGCGAGCTTGAAGCTTTCAGGACTTACTGCAAGTGCTATCCTAATGGCGCTGTTCTGCTTGTGGACACTTATAATGTGCTGAAAAGCGGTGTGCCTAACGCAATAAAGGCTTTTGACGAGGTGCTGAAGCCTATGGGCTGCCGACCTGTGGGAATAAGGATAGACTCGGGAGATATAACTTATCTTTCCAAGAAAGCCAGAAAAATGCTTGACGAGGCAGGCTATCCTGATTGCAAAATATGTGCCTCAAACGCCCTTGACGAGTATCTTATAAGAGATATGATATATCAGGGCGCAAAGGTGGATATGTTCGGCGTTGGCGAAAGACTTATCACTGCAAAGAGCGAGCCTGTTTTCGGAGGAGTTTACAAGCTTGCGGCTGTGGAGGACGATGATGGTAATATTCAGCCTAAGATAAAGATTTCTGAAAACGTGGCGAAGATAACGACTCCGCATTTCAAAAAGCTTTACAGAATTTATGATAAGGACAATCACAAGGCTGTGGCTGACCTGCTGTGTATTCATGACGAGGTGATAGACGAAAGCAGACCCCTTACGCTTTTTGACCCGCAGTTTACATGGAAGAAAAAGGTCATCACAAACTTTGAGGCTAAGCCTATCCAACAGCAGATATTCAAGGACGGCAAGTGCGTATACAAGAAGCCTGCATATGAGGATATCGTAAAGTATGCGGCGGCTGAGATAGACACACTTTGGGACGAGATCACACGATTTGAAAATCCGCACACTTATTATGTTGACCTTTCTCAGAAGCTTTGGGAAGTGAAGAATTATCTTCTTGCGGAGAACAACAGACAAACGGCAGATTAAAATTTACATTATTGACTTGAAAAAAGCTATAGGCTGTGTTACAATAAGCATGGTTAGTAAATTCTAACCTATTAAGCATTGGAGGGTCAGAAATGGAAAAGATAACAGTAAAAATAGACGGAATGATGTGCGGAATGTGTGAATCGCATATGAATGACACTTTCAGGCAGAATTTCAAGGTGAAAAAGGTAAGCTCTTCCCATGCAAAGGGCGAAACTGTGGCTATAGTTGATGAGGATATCCCTGATGAAAAGCTTAAAGAAGCAGTTGAGAAAACAGGCTACACTTTTATTTCCGCTGAAAGAGAGCCTTATGAGAAAAAAGGATTTTTTGCAAGATTCAAGTAAATAGCTATGCATAAAGTCGTGGCAGATGAAAAGGTCTGTCACGGCTTTTTTGTTTGCTTGACAAAACATATTTTCTGTGATATAATAAACATTAGTTAGTATACATTAACCGATGTTCTATACTTTTGATACTGCACGAGAAGGGTGCGGCTAAGTTTGCAGAAAGCTTTTTGTGAAAAGGCACTTTGTTTTGATAGTCTTAGCTTCGTGGCGTGCAGTAATTTTATAGGTGTAAGTTAGCTATAGCTAACAAAGAAAGGGGCATATAAATGGGAAACATTCACACGTCTGGGGAGGACTATCTGGAGACGATACTCGTTTTATGGAACAAGCAAAACGGCGAGGTGAGGAGCATTGATGTTGCAAGGGAACTGAATGTTACAAAACCCAGCGTATCAAACGCTATGAAGATACTTCGTGAGGGAAAGTTCATTACAATGGACGAAAACGGTTTTATCACTCTAACTGACGCCGGCAGATATGTTGCGGAAAAGATCTACGAAAAGCACCTTGTATTGACAGAGTGGCTTGTAAGTCTTGGTGTTGACAGAAAAATATCTGAACATGACGCCTGCAAGATAGAACACGTTTTGTCTGACGAGAGCTTTGCGGCATTGAAGAAGCATATCAGTGAAGAACAATGAGCATGACTATTTTTAAAGGCATTCTGATACCGTTTTTGGGTACATCTCTTGGTGCGGCGTGTGTGCTTTTCATGAAGAAAAATCTGCATTATCTTGTCCAGCGAGCCTTGACAGGCTTTGCGGCAGGAGTAATGGTGGCGGCAGGCGTGTGGAGCTTGTTAATACCCTCTATGGAGCAATCAGCGAAAATGGGTAGACTGAGGTTTGTTCCTGCGGCAGTTGGATTTCTTCTTGGCATATTCTTTCTTCTGATACTGGACAGAGTGATACCACATCTTCACATGAACGCCACCGAGCCTGAGGGAGCGAAAAGCGGTTTCAAGCGCACAACGATGCTTGTGCTTGCGGTGACGCTTCACAATATCCCCGAAGGAATGGCTGTTGGCGTTGTATATGCAGGCTGGGCGGCTGACCATCATGCCATAAGCGCCGCTGGTGCGTTGGCATTATCCCTCGGTATCGCAATACAGAACTTTCCAGAGGGTGCGATAATATCCATGCCACTGCGTTCGGAGGGTATGGGAAAGGGAAAAGCCTTTGTTTACGGCGTTTTATCGGGAGTTGTCGAGCCTGTGGGGGCTGTGCTGACGATACTTTTGGCACAGTTTATAATCCCTGTTTTGCCATATCTTCTAAGCTTTGCGGCAGGTGCTATGATTTATGTCGTGGTGGAGGAGCTTATACCTGAAATGTCTGAAAAGCCACACTCCAATATTGGAACTATAGTTTTTGCGCTGGGCTTTGTGCTTATGATGATACTTGATGTGGCACTTGGATAGGTGTTTTTTTATGTTTACATAGGGATCATCTTTATGCATGGTAAGTGTATTGAATATTTTTTTGTATAGCCGGGCATATCATTTTGAAGTGATATGCCCGGCTTTGTTTTGTGTGTAAATTGCATTTGTTAATTTGTTTATCTTAAACGTTTGATGTTAATATGAAATGTAAACGTTTTTTAACTATTATTTTCTTTGGCAATGAAAGACAAAAATAATATAAAATGATGATTACTTATAGCACAATTCACTAAGTTTGTGCTTTTTTATTTGTCAAAAACATTGATTTTTAAAAACTTGCTTGCTTAATCGTTTTAAGGGATTGACATTAAATTAAGTTTGTGATAAAGTAAAAACGCAATAATTCGACAAGCTAAATTAATCAAAAATTAGCTAAAGTAATGAAAAAGGAGTATGGTTATGACAGGAGTAATGAGAAGATTTTCTGCGGCTCTGGCGGCTGCTGCAATGGCTGTTAGCATTGTGCCTTTCGCAGATATCAGCGCATATGCGGCGACACACCCGGAGGGATTTGTTTACGCTGACGGCTCAAAGTTTATGTGTGACGGAAGCCCTTACTATTATGGTGGCACGAACTGTTATTATCTCACCTATAAGTCAAAGAGTGAGGTAAAGAATGTTTTCGATGACGCTTCAAAAATGGGGCTTAAAGTAATAAGAATTTGGGGGAATCTTGACGTTGGTAAGAAAACAGGCGAGATCGACTCGCAGTCTGGTCATGAGACCTTTGAGGGCAACAATGACGGAACGGGCGAAAAGGACGGAGTTTACTTCCAGTATTGGGACGATGAGGCTGGCAAGCCTATTGTGAATGAGGGCGAGGACGGCCTGAGACATCTTGATTATATTATCAAGCAGGCTGAAGAACATGATATGAAGCTTGTTATCACTTTCACGAACTATTGGGAAGCGTTCGGCGGAATGGGTCAGTATGTAAAGTGGTATCAGATGTCACAGGGCAAGAGCGTTGGCAATAGCAAAGTGGACGAAAAGGATACCTGCGATTTTTACACTAATGAAACTATCAAGGGGTGGTATAAGGATTATATCAAGACTTTGTTAAATCACACCAACTACTACACAGGCGAGAAGCTTATGGATTCTGAAGCTGTTTTTTCTTGGGAGCTTTCAAACGAGCCGAGATGTACTGTTGACGAGTTCTGCAAGGACGATATTCTTTATAACTGGGCAAAGGAAATGTCAGCATATGTAAAGTCTATCGACCCTTATCACATGGTATCTGTTGGCGACGAGGGCTTTTATAACCTTGGCTATCAGGAAGCTGCAAGGCAAGATCTTCCGTCTTCTGCATATTCAGGCTACTACGGTGTTGACTTTGACAAGCTTATGACTATCGATACTGTAGACTTTGGCACACCACATATGTACGTTGATCAGTGGGGCTTTGACCTTGGCGATGATGACCTCGAGTGGATAAAGCGCCATGCCCAGACCACATCTTCCGCTGACAAGCCTATTATCTTTGAGGAATTCGGTCTTACAGACAAAACAAAGCGTGACGCCGCTTATTCCGATTGGCTGGATATTGTAACAGGGGATTACTATGAGGGTGTCGAATATCAGGGCTTCAACTACTGGATGATAGCTTCCTATCTTGATGACGGCACTCTTTATCAGGACTATGACGGCTACACCGTTTACGGCCCTGAGGGTATCGAAAAGACGGACAGCACAAGAACTCTTATGATGAACGGTGCTGCAAAAATGGAAAAGAAGAACATTGTAAACACCACTGACAAGTCTACATACAGTTTTGACAGAAGCAAGTCAGGTAACGTTGTGGTGAATGTTTCTATGAAAGGGGGCAGCATAAGCGGTGTTGAGGTCGGCGGAAAGAAACTCTCGTCAGACGATTACACCATAAGGGGCAACGCTGTTACTATCAAGGCTTCTTATCTTAAAAGGCAGGAGCTTGCAAAGTATTCGTGCAGGATACTCACAACAGGCGGCAATCAGCCTAAGTTCAATCTGACGGTGAGCGACAGCTCTATCCCTAAGCCTATTATCTCACCTGAGATAATCTCTGTTGACGTAAACCCTAAGAAGTGCAGTGATGTTGATATCACCATGGATCGCAAGACAAGCGAGTTCAGAGGCATTGTTGCTGATGGAAAAGCACTCGCAGAGGGTACAGATTACACTACTTCGGGCGACACTGTGACCCTTAAAAGTGCATATCTCAAGACGCTTTCAGCAGGCATTGTGACGCTTAAGTTCGATTTCTATGAGGGCGAGGATAGGGAGCTTACAATAAATGTTTCCGACACCACAGGCCTTGATGAGCTTGACACATTTGAGAGCTATTCAAATGATAAGGCACTTTGGTCGTCTTATTCAAGAAACACAAGCGGCAATGAAGTTTCACTTTCTCTTGCTGCAAAGAACGGTTCAAAGGCGCTTGCTTTCGGATATGATATCGGCTCGCCAAACGGCTACTGCGGAGTAAACCACCCTATTGCAGTAAGAAATGCTTCATCATTTGCAGGCGTTGAGCTTTGGGTAGAGGGGGACGGCACAGGCAACAGCCTTACTGTTCAGCTTAGAGACGCAAACGACAATTATTTTGAAGCGCAGATAGCACTTGATTTCGCAGGCGGAAAAACTGTCAAGATACCATTTGCTGACTTTAAAGCGCCAAGCTGGCAGTCTGGCGGAAATCTTGATACATCAAAGCTTAACCAGTTCTCGTTCTATATGGGCGGAGATTCTGCCCAAAAGACAGGTACAGTTTACATAGACGATGTTATTTTCTATGAGGACGGACAGATCGAGAAGCCACACCTTTCCACAAAGTCAGGCATATTTGACGCTGATGCTCCAAGCGGTGTGAGAACAGACCTTGTGCTTTATGGAAAGAGCGTTGAGTCTATCACAGCAAACGGCAAGAAGCTTGCAGGCGGCTTAGATTATTCTACAAGCGGAAGTCAGATAATGCTCAACGAAAGCTGGCTCAAGACGCTTGCAAATGGTAATTACACACTTACATACACATTCTCAGACGGAAACACAGATACATTTGCACTCACTGTCAAGAATGTTAAGTCATCACACACTCACAGCTACACCGCAAAGGTAACAAAGGAAGCTACTTGCACAGCAGAGGGCGAGAGAATTTACACTTGTACTTGCGGAGACAGGTACACTGAAACTATCCCTGCAAAGGGTCACAGCTGGGTAAAGGGCGAGACAGTTGCTCCTACAGAGAGCGAAAAGGGCTACACTATCTACACCTGCGCTTCCTGCGGCGAGACAAAGAAGGACGACTACACCGACCCTATCGGTCACAGACACAGCTATACCCTCACATCAACAAAGGCTGCAACTTGCGAAGCTGACGGCGAAAAGGTATACACTTGCTCATGCGGTGAAAAGTACACTGAAACTATCCCTGCGACAGGTCACAGCGAAAGTGCTTGGATAATCGACAAGGCGGCTACTGCGACAGAAAATGGCTCAAAGCACACTGAGTGTACAACTTGCGGCAAGGTGATAAAGACAGAGGTTATCCCTGCCACAGGCGAGGTTAGTGACAAAAAGGAAACTGTTATCTTCACAGGCTCGGCAAAGACATCAGACTGGGGTCAGGCTATCACACTTTCCACAACTAAGGAGGGCGGCAGCTTTGACAGTTCAGTTATCGAAAAGGACGGATATTTTGAAGTTCAGTTCAAGGGCGGCACAGACAAGGCGGAGATCATTCTCCAGAGTTGGTCAGGCGGTGCAGACTGGGCGAGAGTTTCACCAACTGAGGTAACAGAAAAGGACGGCATTGTATACGCAAAGTACAGCTACGACGATGTTGCGGCAGCGTTCGGAACAACAGATTTCTCTAAAGTAGACCGCTTCCATGTTGGTGCGGCTAGCGGAGATATCGAAGTTCTTAGTGTTAAGTATATTGTCGGAAAGTCAACAGAGCCGGTTGATCCAGTAGACCCGGTTGACCCTGATAAGCCGGAGCAGGATCCATATGTATCTATTTTCTGGGGCGCAAAATCATGTGGCTCATGGGGTCAGGCAGTTTCAGTTATGACTTCAAAAAATTATGGCAGTTTTGATGTTTCGTATCTTTCTGCAAATGGCTATTTCTATGTTGAGTATTCGGGTGCAGAGAACGAGCTTGAGCTTATTCTCCAGAGCTGGTCAGGAGGAGCAAACTGGGCAAGAGTTCAGCCTAGCGAAACAGGCAGAGCGAATGATCATTACTATGCTAAGTTCACATATGCAGACTGTGTAAAGGAGCTTGGTGCAGGTTTTGATAAGCTGGATCAGCTTCATGCTGCGGCAAAAAACGGTGATATCACAGTTTATTCTATTTGCTACTGTACACCTGCTAGGTAATTTAAGAAAAAAGCGTTACATTTATTAAGACGCAAAAAGAGCGAATGACGTTACGATCATTCGCTCTTTATATTTTGTTTACTTGTTTTTCTTTTTGCGCTTTTTATCCTCTAAAGGTGTCATGCTCTTTGCACAGATCGCCATTGTTGAAGCGTTGTGCAGAAGCGCTGAGGCTGACGGCTGTAAAAGCCCGAAAGCTCCTGACAGCAGAAGCACTGAATTGAACAGCAGTATAAATCTGTAGTTACTGTTTATTCGGTGCATTAGCTTTTCGCTAAGCTGTCTTATAGCTGCAAGCTGTGTAAGGTCTGCACCACGAACTGTGATATCGGCAGTTTCCTTTGCTATATCGGAAGCATCGCTCATTGCAACAGAAACGTTCGCCGCCGCAAGGGCTGGAGCGTCGTTTATTCCGTCGCCGACCATTATAACTCTGTGACCCTGCTCTTTGAGCTGTTGAACATATCCGTGCTTGTCCTCAGGAAGAACCTGCGCCCTGAAATCTGATATGCCAAGCTTCTGTGCAGTTATCTCGGCAGCCTTTGCGCTGTCACCTGTGAGCATAATGATATTTGTTATGCCTGCTTCTTTGAGCTGTTTAACAGCTTCCTCAGCTTCAGGTCTGGGCGGGTCGCTTATGCAAAGCGCACCTGTGAGCTTGTTGCCTACAGCAAGATAAACCACTGAGCAAGCTCCCGACTTTTCGTCGATCTCAGCCTGCTGTTCGTCTGTTATCTCTATGCCCTCGTCCTCGCAGACAAAATGCCTGCTTCCTATGATAGCACGTTTGCCGTGAAGCGTTGTTGAAATTCCGTGGGCAACTATATACTGCACCTCGGCGTGTTCCTCGGCATGGTCGATATCTCTATCGGCCGCACCCTTTACTATAGCTCTCGCTACGCTGTGAGGGAAGTGCTCTTCAAGGCAAGCTGCAATTTTCAGCGTTTCCGCCTCGGAGTAATCCCCAAGGGCTATTACCTTTTCAAGCACAGGCTCAGCGTTTGTAAGAGTGCCGGTCTTGTCAAAAACGATAGAATCGGCAAGTGCGTATTCTTCAAGATATTTTCCGCCCTTTACCGTAACGTCATCATCAGCGGCTTCTTTAATAGCGGATATAACGGCTATAGGCGTTGAAAGCTTGATAGCGCAGGAATAGTCCACCATAAGAACGGAAACTGCTTTTGTGACATTTCTAGTAAACAGCAGTGTAAGACCAAAGGCAAGGAAGCTGTACGGCACAATAGAGTCCGCAAGACGCTCCGCTTTGCTCTGCACCCCTGCTTTAAGGTTTTCTGAGTTGTCGATAAGCTCGATTATCTTGCTTATCTTTGTGTCGGAAGAAAGCTTGCGAACTTTTATCACAACTGAGCCTTCCTCGACAACTGTTCCCGCAAATACGCTTGCTCCTGCGCTCTTCATGACCGCAAGAGGCTCGCCTGTCATGGAAGCTTCATTTATGTAAGCTTCGCCCTCGGTTATCTGACCGTCAACAGGAATAACGCTTCCTGTGCGAACTCTTATGCAATCGTCCACCTGAAGCTGTGACATTGGTATAAGAGTATCAGCGTCCTTGCCTGCCAGCCATACCTGATCTGCCTTTATCGCCAAGCTGTCAGTAAGAGCGGCTCTTGTTCTCGCTCTTGTGTAATCCTCCAGCAAGCCTGATACAGAAAGCAGGAACATGACAGTGCCAGCCGTATTGTAATTTTTCTGGATAAGACAAGCGCTTATTGACGCTCCGTCAAGCACCTCAACTGTAAGCTTGCCGTCAAACAGTGCGCTTACGCCCTTTGCTATGTATTTAAGTCCGCTGTACACGATAAGTGCTGCGCCTATAGGTGCAGGCAGAATAGCTTTTCTTATATATCTTTGCATCACAAGCTTTGCAAGGTCAGATTTGAATGTTCTGTCTATCTCCTCGGTGTCATACTGATTGTCGCTGACAGGTGCTAGGTCGCTTCCTCTGAGCTTTCTTACAAGTTCGACAGCTTCGGCTCTGTGACCCTCTTTATAGCGTATAAGTATTCCGCCGTTCTCATAGTGAGCCTCGCAGGCGATCGCCCACGGGTTTAACATAACAAGCTTATGTATCGACCGTTCAAGTTCTTTTGTGAAAGCGCCGCTGCCACATCGAAAACGTATGCGGCTAGGTTTGTCATAAACGATCTGTGCTCTCATTATTCAGTTACTTCTTCCTCTTTATCTATGCCTGCCTCGACCTTTGCGTCATAGCAGATATCAGATGCTTCGTCCTTCATGCTTCTCAGTGCCGACTGAGCGTCACTCTTGAGCTTCATTCCCTTTGCAAGACCTGTAACGGCAAGCTCTCTTGTCTTTTTAGCCTTTACGACCTTCTTGCCTAGAATAACTGCGGCTGCTCCGCCTACTGCACACCAGAATTTTTCGTCTTTAAAACATTTTAACATAATTATTACCTCCTGTTTTGTTTTTAGATATTAGTAAGAACTAATTATTTCGGCATATACAGAAACTCTGCCAACATACGAGCATATAACAAGTCCTCTGACAGGATCTTTACCGTGATTTCAGTATAACTCTATATTGTTTATTAGTCAAGTCAAAACGACAAATTTAAAAATTATTTAAAACTATATATAATCTTTTGCCGCAAGTTAAATTATCAACGTTTTTCTAACTTTTCATTTTCGAGTGAAGCTTTTGGATAATGTTAAAAAGTTAATGGTATCTGATCTTTAAACCGCACGAATGAATGTTACCACTAACAGATAATAATTGACAAAACCCATAAATTCGGACTTTTATTTATATATGTAAGTTATGCACACAACCAAAAAAATTATAACTTTTTGTTAAATCGGTTGAAGCCATAACAGAGTTATGTTAAAATATTATCATAATAATATGGGGAGGTCTGCATTGTGGGTTATATAATCCATTATGATATATGCGCCCTTGTGATATATGCTATCACAGGAGTTGTATTCTATTTCAAAAAGCGTATTCCGTGCAGCAAGAATAAGGTCTTTGGCATTCTCGTGGGCGACTCGGCTTTGTCAACTGTTTTGGATATTTTAAGCGTGTTGTCTACCGGCGAATGGGGTATAGGGCTTAAAACCTTCTTCCATACGGCTTATTATTTTACACATAATCTTATTCCGTTTCTATTTGTGATCTATATACTTTTCCTGACGGACGGCTTTAAAGAGATGTCGGCTCTTTTCAAAAGCTTTTTATATACACCGATGATCGTTGATCTTTTGCTTGTGATCACGACGCCTGCAACACATTTTATCATCTATGTGGATAGTCAAGGTGGTTATCATCGTGGCACTCTTCAGCCATTTACATACATTGTGGCGATCTATTATCTTATATTTGGCATCGTTTACGCAATGGGTAATAGAAGTATGCTCTCAAGACAAGTGGTCACTTCTATAACAGCCTTTATCTCAATGACGGTAGTGGCGGTAATTGTTCAGATGATCAATAAGCACCTTCTTGTGGAGTGCTTTGCGGCGTCTGTATGTATGCTTCTAATAATGTTCACTTTGCAAAGTCAGGACGATATGATAGATCAAGGAACGAAAATGCTCAACTGGAGCAGCTTTGTCAATAGGTGTTCCATAAAATATGCCTCAGCTTCTGATTTTACATTATTGCTCATAAGGATACCGGATTTCAAAATGTTTATGAAAACCTTTGGCGGACGTTTTTCCAACTCTCTGTTAAGAAGCTTTTCCGACTATCTTTATAACTTTGTTAATCTGGGCGATGGATTTTATTTGGAGGACGAATGCTTTGCTCTTATGTTTCCGAAGGATTCTGAAAAGGTGGGGGAAACGTATCGTGCGATAAGGAAAAAGCTGTCTGAAAACTGGAATATAGGTACTGTTGATACTTTGATAACAGCCTGCTTTATGCGTATTGATTGCCCTGAGGACGTTGACAATGCAGATATGCTGGTGGACTTTATCGAGCAGTTCAAGCATCGTGAACCTGAAACTGAAAGACTTCTTCATGCAACTGACATAAACTTTTATGACAGCAAACGTCGAAGCGAGGTAGAGAATGCTATAGACAAGGCTCTGGATAATCGTGGCTTTGAGGTATACTATCAGCCGATATATTCAAGTTCAAGAAACAAGATAGTTTCCTGTGAAGCCCTTGTTAGGCTTAAGGATGAAAAGCTTGGATTTATCTCTCCGCAGGAATTTATTCCTATAGCTGAGGAAAATGGCAAGATACTCAAAATAGGCAAATATGTTTTCGAGGAAGCCTGCCGCTTTATAAAGAAAGGCGTGGGAACTTCACTTGGTATCGAATATGTGCAGGTAAACCTGTCGGTAGTCCAGTGTATGCAATCTGACCTTGTAGAGCAGTTTCTCAGCATTATGGACAGATACAAGGTAGACCCATCGTCTATTTGTCTTGAAGTAACGGAAACTGCGGCGGTGTATACTCCGCACATTATGGAGAAAAACATCAAGACCCTTTCCGACTATGGTGTGAAGTTTGCACTTGACGATTATGGTACGGGATATTCAAATATGACATATCTTCTCAGCCTGCCTTTCAGGTTTATCAAGCTTGAAAAGGAAATAGTCTGGGAATGTTTCAAGAGCGAAAAGGCGCATATCGCCATTGAGAGTACAGTGGCGATGATAAAGAAGCTCAATATGCAGATAGTCGCCGAGGGTATCGAGGACAAGCATCAGCTCGACACGCTTCTTGGCATGGGCTGTGATTTCATTCAGGGATACTACTTCTCAAAGCCTGTTCCTGAAAAAGATTTTATTGAGGTGCTTAAAAAGAATAATACTCAGGCTGTGACGGTTTAAGCAGTCTGATGAAAAAAGCCCTGACTTCGGTCGGGGCTTTTTTTCACATGGTTTTCCTTTTGCATTAAGGTCTGTTTAAGTAAGGAACGCTATAATATAGTCATAACAAAACCGAGACGGGAGGCGTTCTTGTGAACGTAAGTAATATGGCTATTCTTATTATTGCGGCTGTGCTGCTTTCTTTGCCGCTTGTTTTATCTGCTGCATTTTGTGTTGAAGAACGCTGGGGCTTTCTTTCACGAAAACATGATAAGTGGATAGACGAACATTACAGATAATAGGCAGACAGATAAGTATGAGTTGTCCGTCATACAAATACAAGCGTATTTCACAAACATACATCGAAAAAACTATAAAAATTAGTCCATTTATACATTGACTTAATCACGCAAATTCGGTATACTATTTATTGTAACGTCAGCGTGGGAAAAGTACGCAGACAGGAATAATTCTATAGTTTATAAGGGGTTTGTGAAATGACAAAGGTTGTAAAATTCGGTGGAAGCTCTCTTGCAAGTGCTGAGCAGTTCAAAAAGGTAAAGGAGATAATCACAGCGGAAAGCTCAAGAAGATTTGTTGTGCCGTCTGCTCCTGGTAAAAGATTTTCAAACGATACAAAGGTAACTGATATGCTTTACGGCTGCTATGATCTTGCTGCAAAGGGTAAGGATTTCAGCAGCGAGTTCGACGCTATCAAGGAAAGATATTACGGCATAATCAATGATCTGGGTCTTGACCTTTCTCTTGAAAAGGAGTTTGAAACTATCAAGGCTTGCTTTATCGGCAAGGCAGGACGTGACTATGCGGCTTCCCGTGGCGAGTATCTTAACGGTATCGTTCTTGCTAAATATCTTGGATATAACTTTGTTGACGCTGCCGATGTTATCTATTTTAACGATCAGGGTCAGTTCGATTCTGCAAGAACCAACGAGGTGCTTCCTCAGAGATTAGCTACGCTTGACAATGCGGTAATACCTGGTTTCTACGGCTCAATGCCTAACGATACTATCAAGACATTTTCAAGAGGCGGTTCTGACGTAACAGGTTCTATCGTTGCCGCAGCAGTAAACGCTGATCTTTATGAGAACTGGACAGACGTATCAGGCTTCCTGGTATGCGACCCTAGAATTATCGACAACCCACAGCCTATCACTACCATAACATATAAGGAACTGAGAGAGCTTTCCTACATGGGTGCAGGCGTACTTCATGAGGACGCTATTTTCCCTGTAAGAAAAGCAGGTATCCCAATAAACATCAAGAACACAAACAAGCCTGAGGATATGGGTACAATGATCGTTGAATCCACATCTCAGAAGCCTGCATTCACGATCACAGGTATAGCAGGAAAGAAGGGCTTTACTGTAGTTAATATCGAAAAGGATATGATGAACGCAGAGCTTGGTTTCGGCAGAAGAGTTCTTGAAGTATTCGAGAAGAATGGTATCTGCTTTGAGCATATGCCATCAGGTATCGACACAATGTCTGTCGTTGTTCATCAGGCAGAGTTTGCTCCAAAGGAGCAGGAGATAATGTCAGGTCTGCACAGAAACTGTCACCCTGATACAATTGATATTGAAACAGACCTTGCGCTTATTGCAGTTGTGGGACGTGCAATGAAGTCAAACAGAGGTACAGCAGGCAGAATATTCTCAGCCCTTGCACACGCTCATGTAAACGTAAAGATGATAGATCAGGGCTCTAGCGAGCTTAACATCATCATCGGTGTAAACGAGGCTGATTTTGAATCTGCAATGAAGGCTATCTATACAATTTTTGTTGATACACAGCTTTAATACAATATAAAAAATATGGCGGACGGCTTAGGTCGGTACTAATATAGAAGCTTTTCAACAACTATTATGAAAGACCTATACAGCAGGCTATAACTAAGAAATAAGAAAGACAGATACTTCATTTGACTGAGGTATCTGTCTTTTTGCGTTATATATCAAAACTTATTTGAAAATGCTATCCGGTTTATTTTCCAATGTCCCATTCTTAGCCAACGGCAAAGCCTCGCACTGACGCAGATGATGTTTTTTTGATCAGCTTACCCCTTGATCTCACTTATCACACCCTTATCCATTTCATGCACAGTATCGCCCAGCACGGAGATGTCCTCCGCAGAGTGTGAGCATATAAGAATAGTCTTGCCCTGCTCTTTGTATGAAAGCAGGTACTCACGCATTTCTTTTACGCCGTCCTTGTCAAGACCATTGAAAGGCTCGTCGAGAATAAGTATCTTCGGATTTTCCATAATGGCTTGTGCAAGTCCCAAACGCTGCCGCATACCTAGACTGTATTTGCGGACGTGGCGTTTTAAATCAGGGTCAAGTCCAACCTGTTTCATACTGCTTTTTATCTCATCTTTGCCAATCTTGTTGTTCAGCCCCGCAAGAAGTTTGAGATTTTTGTATCCACTGTAATACGGTATAAACCCAGGTGTTTCAATAATGATACCCATATCTTTCGGGAAGTCAACGTCCTTTCCGACCTTCTTGCCATCAACTGTTATCTCGCCCGATGTTGGCTTGATAAAACCGCATATGCACTTCATCAGCATTGTCTTTCCGCTGCCGTTTCTGCCGATAAGTCCGTGTATCTTGCCCTCCTCAAAGGACACATTTATATGCTTTAGTATCTCCGTTTTGCCAAGCGTAAGACACACGTTGCTAACTCCTATGATATCCATTATCATTCCTCCCCAGCCGTCAGAAAATTAGTTTTCCGTAGCAAAACTAATGACAGCAAGATCAAAGATACTATGATTGAAAAGAAATATATGTAGGAATAAGATATTTCATATATCTGCTGCCTGAAGAACTTTGTAAAATGCGTTTTCACTATGGCATTACAACACGGAAAAGCCCAGCGTATCGGCGTTTCAAGGTATATTGCCGCACCGCCTGCCAGAAGTAAAAAGACATTTATGCCTACACCCAGAAGCTTTTGCCTAAGCTCTGCAAAAACGAGCATAATAAGACCGCACACCAACAACAGCAGAAATATCAGCACCGCAGAATTGCCTGCCGACCGCAGCGGTACATATTGGTAGTAAAGATTTTCAGGAATAAGATTTGCAGCAACGCTATCGGCGTTCTCGGGAAAGAGCCTGCTGTAATCTGTGACTGTTGCCGACCATTGTTCGCTCCATTGCAAATAACCTGCCGCCGCAAGAAACGTGCTGAGTATAACTCCAAGCATAAATGTAAGTGAAGACATAACAAGAAAAAGCATTTGCCCAAGCAGCCAATTAACACGCCATGTGCGCTGCACGCAAAACAGCATATTTCCATCGTTTTTAGGAAAATCTCCTATAAGCGTAATAAAAACTATGGGCATTATCATCAGCAGTACGTCTGAATTGGTTATTGCAATAAACGGCTCAAACAGACCAAGTTTAACGCCTGTTTGTTTTGATATCTCAACTAACGGCTTTACGGCAAATTGATCTATGAATATCAATGCACATAGAAATATCAACATTCTTGAACTGCATATCCATTTGATATATTCACTTTGTGCCGTCCCCCATACCGCCCTTATTCTTGTTTTACTCACAACAGTCATACCTCCTTTGCAAGAAGCTGACGCCAATTATCGCCGCAAGTATCATCAATACGGCTGCGGCTAAGATCACATACACAGTCATGCCGTTTTCTATGGCTCGGAATATCCCGTTGAATGAAAATAAGCTGACGATCTTTCCGACATTGGCGGAAAACCCTTTTGAAAGTCTGTTTATAAGAGTGTTGTAAAAATAAAAGAACATAAACGGTATGCAAGTCATCATATATTTGTTTCTGCTGAAAACAGAGATGATATATGCAGGCAATGCACTTAACGCTCCTATTATAAAAGCACCTGCCATTCGGCTCAAATAAAAGCAGCCTATACTCATTGAATGAAGCACTGCCGCAGCTGAATGACTGTTCGTATCCATAACAGACGGAAACATAATTACTGTAAATATCACAAAAAGCCCGTATCCCAGACAAAGTACCGCCGCTGAAGTAAGCACCGCCGACACAAGTCTTGATGCAGCAAAAGCAATTTTTCCGCTGCGTTGCATTTCAAACCGCTTTAACGAGCTGTTCTCTGCTGAAACACTTTTAACAAACGGCAGAACGCATACAACAGGCGAAAACATTATCAGCCAGCTGCTCATAGCTGCACGAATGATATTTTCACGAACGACAGAATTTCCTTCAACAGCCTCTGTGGGGTCACGCAAAAGCAGTATGGTCAATACTGAATAGCCTTTTCCGCCGTCTGCATCGGTGTAAACATTTGTTATACAGCACAAGCCAAATATCATAATGGCACATATTACAGGCACAGGGCTGATGAGCATTTTATAAAGCTGTGTTTTCAGACACTTATTGAAATTCATGTTCTATCCTCAGTTTTCCGAAACATCTGCATTGTTGAACAGTACCAAAGCTTCTCCATTCAGAGCATTGACAAATACCATTCGTTCATTGTCTGTGGTGGTGTCGAGCCATATAAACCAGCCAAGCTCTGTTTTATATTTTGTATCACCTTGAAAATAGAACTGTCCGTCGCTATCCTTGTTCCATGGTTCACCGTTTGCTTTAACAACATTCTGCATATATCCGAGGTCTATTTTATTGACTGTATATTTATGATTTGCCGCAAGTGTATTTTCACATATATCTAAAGCACTTTCTAAGGTAACGCATTTATCGACACTTTCCGCAGAGCCGTCAAGCTCGCAAAAGCCATGATCTCCCAAGAATTCTCCTACGGTGTTTGGAGCGGTCATATACAGCTTTGCTCCAAAATACGGATATTCATCAAAATCCCCGTCGCTATAAAAGAAATCGTTCAGGGCGATTCCATCGACGGTTCTTTGAATATGAAAAAGCAGAGCATTTTCCTGATCGTATTTCAATACATCAACGTAAGCTATTTTCATATTTCCAAATCCGCTGTCGGTCAAAGCCTGCAAAAAGCCGTCTACATACTCAACGCCCTGACTGAGTTTATACGTCTGTCCGCCAAGAACATACTCTTCGTCTTCATAGGGTCTGTCTACAAAAACTGTTTTTATCGTTTCACAGTCATAGGCAGATTCTTTAGAAAGAAATCCGATGCCTCCATTTGATGCAACATTTAAATAGTACGTTGTGTCATCATAAACGTTGCCGGCAGGAAAAGAACTGTCAAAGCCCTGATAATACTCTTTCTTATAGTCCTTGTCGGAAATAAACAGCGGCCTTATTTTACCGAAACACTGCTCACGATCGTTCACCTGCTTTAGGTCAGCGAGTTCAGCCTTTTCCGGCAGATCATTTGCCAAGGCTTGAAGTGTTTCAGTCGGTACAGAAATATTTTCATACTCTGTATCAGTTGACAAAATATCTTTTTTTACATCAGAAAAGCTCTCAAGCTTTATGCTGATATCTTTTGTATCACTGGTTTTACCGCCTGCTGCACAGGCTGTAAACGTACATATCATCACAAGAAGTACAAATATCTTAAATATTTCTTTCATCGTTGCTCCTTTTATAAAAATGGCTGCCGACAAGCAGCAGCCATAGCACATTATTTAGGCGTTCTTGTGTATCCTGAAGCTTTTATATCATCCTCATCATAATTATTGAGTGTGATTTTATTCTTCACTTCTGCTGTTGGTTTATATGACGATGTCATCGTTATAAAATACTCATAATTGTCTCTTTTATCTATCGTTACTTTATTGCTGCCATTTGGTGAACTAAACGTAACATTAGAATAGAGCACCTCATCTTGCCCAGTCCAACTTGTTATAATAACATTCTTTGTTGTACCGTTGTTGATCTTAACTTTATTGCCAGCTTTAAGAGTCTTGGTTATAGATTTAGTGCTTTGTGTGTATTTTGCACTTATTGTCCACGTCGCACTTGAATATGTATCTCCGGAATTATATGCACTAGCCCCAATAGCCATAGAACTCATCATCATAACAGCAGCACCCATAGCTGCGATCCTTTTTACGATCTTTTTCATATTAAACGTCCTTTCTTATTATAACATCCAAATATTTGAATGTCAATGTTTTGTTGCAGAGTAATTTAACTTTATCATATCACACAATTATTACAACGGATAATTGTGCATAATAAATATTCACATCTTCATTGGACTCAGCGCCTTTAAACTACAACCAACGCTCATCAACACGAAACAGTCTTGCTATAAGCCGTGACAGTTTCATACTTTGAGCCGCTGTAAACATCAGCAGTTGTCTTTACACGATAAGTACCGCTGCTTAAAGACTCTTTGGAATTTGAATAAATCGCATACCAACTGTTGAATGTTTTTGTCCAACTACTGTATTTATTCCATGAAGATCCATTTTTCTTCTGAAGTGTTTGAGTTATAACGATTTTAGTAGTTGTACCTGAAATACCACGTACAGTGGATTTACAAGTTGCAGCCTTGTTGGAGATGGACAATGTACCTGATATTTTATCTGTGTATAAATAACAAACAGAAATGTCATCGTCAGAAGGCGTTTGCAGTTCGGGTTCGGCAAAAGCTGTAAGTGACAGGCATAGCATAATAACAACCGATATAATTGTCGATATCACTTTTTTCATATATGGAAGTTCCGCCTTTCACCAAAAATAGGTGCAAGAGATTTTTTTTCTCCTACACCTACTATGACAATGAAAATTGTTTGTTTGTGATATGTTTTTATTAATTTACTTTATTTTTGTGGGTTCACACAATTCCAACACAGATCGTTTGTCTAAGTTGCTGCATATTTCAAAAATATATTTACCATTGTCCCATATAAATGTATGATCATGATCTGTATTATGAACTAGATACTCTTGTCCGTTTTCATCTGTATATGATTCAAATGTTGACTGTTCATTATCATAATTACTAAGATATGCATCTTTTGTGTATTGTTCAAAAAAGATATAATCATCATCCTTGAAGTATGTTATTATAATTGAATTTTCCATTTTATCATAGTCGACTTGTTTAAATCCGTCAATGGCTATCCTCAAGATGTATGCAGCGGATAATGGTTTTAGTAATACCGTTTACTATGTCGATGACGTGGTTTTGGGAACAACTTTCGAGCGTGACGGATTCAAAGCAATGATGACGGACATCGAGGAGGGTAAGAGCTGAGATCTAGGATGAGCTGATCCGTGGACTTATGAATGTTGTCGGCGGAAATTTGAACAGACCTTTGTCAATGGCAGATATGGATAAAGCTCTTGAAGATATAGAGCTTTTACTCAAGGAGCATTGGAGCGTCTTTCATGCTTTTATGATAACTCAGCCGGATCTATGCTTTATTGAAAAATGGAAAAGCTGTACCAAGCTCAAATTCAAACTGCGTTATCCCGAAAAGGTCACAATAAAAAACTATGTCCTTATCGCTGAAATGGTGGCTTCCGCTGTAAACGGTGCATACACCTTTCTGGCTGTCCTCACCGGACAAGGTCAGCACCAAAGACCTGAAAGAGATCATCTTTGAGGTCATGGATAATATTGTTGAGATACTCTAAAGTCCGAACACTTTTTGCATTTTTGTAGTGGTAAATTGATCGCTTTTGTGCTATGATGATAGTAAGCCGAATGAACGTAATGCTTACGATCAGTTGCGGTGCAAAGGCGATTTTAATTTTAACAAGGAGGATATTTTATGGAAAACATCATTATCGTAAATTTTGCGTTGAAAGCGAGGGCTTTCAAGCGCTTTCAGAGCTTAAAGCAAGGTCAGTGACAAATGATTATGTCGTATCTCAGGCTATCATCGCAAAGAATACCGAGGGCTCGATCAAGACACTTGACGGTTTCGACACGGGTGCGCAAACATCGAATGATACCGCTGTCGGTGGTCTTATCGGTTTCCTCCTCAGTATCGCAGGCGGACCGCTTGGAATGATGATCATGGGCGGCTACGGTGCCTTGATCGGCAGTGCTGTGGACTGGAGCGATGCGGCTGAGGTAGCAGCAGAGGTCGATGAAGCTGCAAGAGCGCAGGAGTAAGATCGCATCACAGTTTGCCGAGATAAGCAGCAAATTCAAGAAATAATATCACGGAGGGATCGGCGATCCAACTTTTGAGGGCTGAATTTTCTATTTGGAAAGGCTGTAATAATAAGACACGTATAGCCGTCTGAAGCAGGACGGTTATCCGTGTCTGAGTGTATTCGGCAGCTAAGGTAGGTATTATAAGTACGCAAATGATATCAGATTTTTTACCCCTAAGCAGTGATATGACTGTATGTCATATCCTGTTTTTCTTTCTCATCAGCTTATTTTCATACATTCGCTCATCAGCGGTCTTGAGCAGCTCGCTTACAACATTTTCACTGTAAGGAGCGCTTGCCCACCCTATGCTCGCTGTTATCTCGTATGGCTTGTCGGAACTTCGACCCACAGCTTCGAGTGTTTTTAAAAAGCGTTCTGTCCGTCTTTGCGGTTCATCATCAGCGTATTTTCCTATCCCTATAAGACAAAACTCATCACCGCCTGTGCGTACACATATCTCATCATTACTGGTAATGCTCTGAACAACATTCGAGACGGTTCTGATCCCATAGTCTTCTTCAGCATGGCCAAAGGTGTCATTTATCGCCTTCAAGCCGCCCATATCTGTTCTAAGTACCATTGCAGTATCGTCAGGGGCGGCATTCTGAGCCTTTTCGTGCAGTCAGCTTTTCATGCCGCAGCGGTCTGACAAACCTACAGTGAAAACACGGCTGTACAGCTTAATGATAACCTTTCAATCATTCTGTACTGCCTGATCTGAGTCTGTGCAGCGTGAGCGGTACTCCTTGGGAGAGCAGCCGCCGGCGGATCTGAACTGCCTGTTGAAGTTCGAGAGGTTGTGATATCCGCATTCAAAAGCTATATCTGCAACGCTTTTGTCGGTGTCTCTCAAAAGCTCTCTTGCAAGCTTCAGGCGCAGCTGGGCTATATATTCCATTGCTCCGACGCCGGTTTCCCTCTTGAATGCACCCATGAAATAGCTTTTGCTCAGGTGAACAACGCCCGCAAGCTGGTCTATGGTGAGGGGTTCAGTAAAATGCTCATTGATGTACTCTATCGCGGGGCGCATCAGTGAGCTTTTTTTACGAAACCGTTCCTTGAAATGCTGCCGCTCTCATAGAGCAGGAACATGAACCGAAGCAGCTCGCTTTTTATCAGCATATCAAGAAGGGGCGTGTCACCCTTGGCGGCACTTATCATATTTTCCGCCGTGGTCAGAAGCTCGCTGTAATAGCAATGCTCGGGGGTAATGTGAGTTTCTATACTGTACGCTCCTGAAATGAGAGGTGCGATAAACGCGTCTGCGGCACGGTCATTGTCACGGCTGCCCAGCATGGAGCCGTCAAGGTCAAGGGTATCGTAGACACATCTCTTGTCATCATGCTGATAAACAGCATGGAGCATGTCAGGCGGCGTCAGCACAATATCGCCCTTGTAAGCTGTAAAGTGTTTATCGCACGTTATAAAATCACCCTTGCCCTCCAGAATGACATTAAGTTCAAATTCCTTATGCCAGTGCAGCGGAACATTGGGAAAGTATTCGGAAATATTCGAGATATAGTAAGAAAACGGCTTGTCGGCTGTGCTGTGCCGGCGGTGTTCCTTTAATGCGGCTTTTTCCATATTATCACCATAAAAGTATTATAGTATCGGTTTATGATATTATCGGCGTAGATTTTTTCTCCAATATGTAGTATTATATCATACAGAAGCAAACAAATCAAGCCCTTGACGAATATTTATACGGAGGTAATTATTATGGCAAAAAGACCTGACTGGCTCGACGACGCAGTATTTTATGAGATCTATCCCCAGTCCTTCAAGGACACAGACGGTGACGGCATCGGAAATATAAACGGCATCACCGAAAAGCTGCCCTATATCAAGGAGCTGGGCTGCACGGCGATATGGATAAACCCCTGCTTTGAATCGCCCTTTTTGGATGCAGGCTACGATGTTTCGGACTATTGCAGGGTAGCCCCCAGATACGGCACAAATGACGACCTCGTTCGTCTGTTCGAGGAGGCTCACAAGCTGGGTATGCACGTTCTGCTTGACCTCGTGCCGGGGCACACCTCATGGGAGCACCCCTGGTTCAAAGAAAGCATGAAGGCCGACCGCAACGAGTTCACCGATCGCTATGTCTGGACGGACAGCGTTTGGGAGGAGCCTGCGGGCTACCCGTCAATAAGGGGCATATCCGAACGTGACGGCAGCTGTGCGATCAATTTCTTCACCCACCAGCCTGCTCTTAACTACGGCTTCTACAAGCCGAACGCTCCCTGGCAGCAGTCTATGGATTCCGATGGCGCTGTAGCTACCCGGGAGGCGCTCAAGGACGTAATGCGCTTCTGGCTTTCACGGGGCTGTGACGGCTTTCGTGTGGACATGGCAGGTTCACTTGTCAAAAACGATGAGGATCAGAAGGGCAACATCGCCCTCTGGCAGAACATAAGGGCATTTCTTGACGAGGAATACCCCGAGGCCGCAATGGTCTCCGAGTGGGGAGAGCCTTACCAGAGTCTTGCAGGTGGCTTTCATATGGACTTCCTGCTGCACTTCGGGTCTTCCCACTACAACGACCTGTTCAGAAATGAAAAGCCCTTCTTCAGCGGAGAGGGTGACGCATCGGCGTTTGTGTCCAAATATATGGACAGCTATGAGCGTTCGGAGCGTAAGGGACTGATTTGCATACCCTCGGGCAATCACGATATGGACAGACTCGCCCGCCACATCAAAGGAGAGCGCAGAAAGCTTGCCTTTGCCTTCCTGCTGTCGATGCCGGGAGCACCCTACATCTACTACGGCGATGAGATCGGCATGAACTACGTTGAGGGGCTGAACTCTGTTGAGGGCGGTTACGGCAGGACCGGCTCGCGCTCACCTATGCAGTGGGACAGCTCGGAGAATGCAGGATTTTCTTCCGCTCCGGCAGAGAAGCTCTATATCCCCCTTGACCCCGACCCCGACAGACCGACTGCGGAGAAGCAGATTGCCGTCAATAATTCGCTGCGCAGCGAGGTCAAAAAGCTAATTGCAGTAAGACAGGCGCACAAAGCTCTGCAAAGCCTTGGAGATATCGAATTTGTCTGCGACGGCGCAAAGGGCAGACCTCTTGCATATGTCAGAAGCTTTGACGGCGAGAGAATACTCGTTGCAGTAAACCCTACCGATTCCGCCTGTGAGCTGACGGTCGGCGGCTCACTTGGAGAGGTTATATACAGCTTCGGGAGCGGTGCAGAGATAAGCGGCAACAGCTGCGTTATCGGAGCAGGCTCGGCAGCGTTTGTGAAGCTTGATTAAAAAGGACAGTGATACTATGCGAATAAGAAATCTTGCGGCTTTTATGGCAGCAATGTCCATAATGCTCAGCTGCACGCTTTCGGTGAGCGGCACTTCATTGGGCAGAACAGTGAACATAACCGTTGATACGGGCAAGGACAGAAAAGCGATCTCTCCCTATATTTATGGCGTTAATGCGGAGCTTATGGAAAATGACGTTTCCTGTAAGGCGGTGCGTGCGGGCGGCAACCGCTACAGCGCTTACAACTGGGAAACAAACGCTTCAAATGCAGGAGCTGACTGGAAAAACATCTCCGACGGATATTTTCAGCAGAATGTTCCGGAGGATATGAAGGACAAGCCGGGCTGTGCCGCTCTGAAGCTGAATGAGGTCTGCACCGCAAAGGGCGCATACCCTCTTATGACGCTGCAGCTTGCGGGCTACGTTTCTGCCGACATGAACGGCGAGGTCAGCAAGGCTGAGAGCGCGCCCTCTGACCGCTGGAAAAAGGTTGAACTTGTAAAGGGCGATGAATTCAGCCTGACGCCCGATCTGAATGACGGCACTGTTTATATGGACGAGTTTGTAAACTACCTTGTGAACACCCTTGGCGACTCACAGAACGGCGGCATCAGGGGCTATTCTCTCGACAATGAGCCGGGGCTGTGGAGCAGCACTCACTCACTCGTTCATCCCGAAAAAACCACCTGCGCTGAGATCGTTGAAAAGTCGGTAACTATGTCTAAGGCAGTAAAGGATATTGACCCGAATGCCGAGATATTCGGTCCTGCGCTTTTCGGCTACGGGGCGTTTACGAATTTCGCTGATGCGCCTGACTGGAAAGAGATAAAAAACGACAACCCCGAGTACAAATGGTTTATAGATTACTATCTTGACGAAATGAAGAAGGCAGAGGACGAGAACGGCAGGCGACTGCTCGATGTGCTCGATGTGCATTTTTACACCGAGGCAAAGGGCGCCTGCGGAAAGCGCTACTGCGAGCATTATGGCGATCCCGACTGTGTTTACAATAAGCTGAACTCGACCCGAAGCTTCTGGGACGATACCTACACCGAGGACAGCTGGATAACCGACGCAGGCGCAGAGTTCCTGCCGATACTTCCGGCACTTAAGGAGTCAATAGATACCTATTACCCCGGCACAAAGCTTGCGATCACTGAATATGATTTTCAGGGAGCTTACGATGTCTGCGGTGCTATAATGGAGGCGGACACCCTCGGCATTTTTGCGCAGAACGGGGTCTATGCTGCCAACCTGTTTACAATGGACGCACAGTATCAGCTTGCCGCGATCAATCTGTACACCAACTATGACGGCAGCGGAAGCGGCTTTGGCGATACGCTTGTGTCCTGTACCACGGACGATATCGAGACCTCGACCGCCTATGCTGCAATTAACGGAGATAACGAGGACGTCATCACCCTCGTAGTGACAAACAAGGCGTTTGACGACAAAACGACCGCAAATATCGAGCTTGGAAACGAGTACAAGTACGCTCACCTTTACGGGATAAACAGTATGTCAGCACAGTTATTTGATATGACCGATTCAAACCCGGCTGTGACACTGAACGGCAGCAGCCTGACTCTTGAAATGGAGCCAAGGACGGTATCGCTTCTGGTAATTGCCAAGGATAAGGAAGCTCTTGATACAAGAGAAGCTGTTTCCTCCGCTGCCGAAAAGGGAGAGGGAAAAAGCAGTCTCCCGCTTATCTTGGGGATAGTCGGAGGGACAGCGGCTCTTGTGGCAGCTATAGTGTTTGCTGTATTCAGGATAAAGAAAACTCAACACTGATCGCAGGTTCTCGGAAACGCCCTGAAAGCGTTTTCGAGGGCTCTTTTGGGCGCTTTAGCGTAATTAAACGTCCGGTTCTACCGGGGACATAAAAAAGCTTCAGCGAACGCTTTAAAATAACCTCCGAATATGATAAAATAGTAGTAATTTGGTGACTGCATTACTAAATTAAAATACACGGAGGTTATAAACAAATGAAATTATGCACCTAACATATAAGGGCTGCCAGTGAATGTAATGCGGTGCTGAACCCTCGGAGTCTCTTGAGGGGCAAAGCCAGTAACAGTTCCTTTTTGGAGCAGAGCAAACCACCACTTTTGTGGTGGTAATGATTATAAAAAGTCACTTTAACTATGCGTGCTAATATCCTCTTTCTAAAATCATCTCCGTCATTTCCTTCTCGGCAACAGACTGCTGTATGAAAAATACAATAAGAAGAATAAGGACTCAGTAACCAAACGGTTATGGAGTCCTTTCTGCTTTCATAAGACAGATAATGTCTGTTAGAACTCTATTTTAAATATGAAATTTCCAGAGCTGAAAGCAAAGATAATTCTGATTTTGGAATATACGGCACAGCGATATTTTTCCAGTTATACTTAAAAATGAGGGCAGTCAGCACATCTGTCATCAGGTTCGGCTGTTTGGTGTCGATCACAGGCGTAAGATCATCACTATGCCGCCCATTGTCATTTTAACGGACAGGGCAATATATCGCCTATGCCTGATCATGCAGCTTGCAGATTCTTTTTGAATCTTTTGTAAACGAGTGCAAATTTCACCCGAGTTCTGTCCTATATATGTGAAACGTGTATTCAGTTAGAGCAGGCTGGCTCTTTTGACCAAATTTCATTTTTTTACTTGCTGTTTTATATTGCTCGGAACAGATTCAACCAGATCTTTTACAATATGAATCTCTCCACGGAGTGTAAATCGCTTTGTTTTGACACTTTTTACGAAAAAATAATTACATTTATTGTTGGTTTATTGGTTGCATAAAAGCAAAACCCCTGATTCGAGATGAATCTAGGGGTTTTGCGACAGGCTTAGCGTCACGAAAAATATCGGAACGCTTTTTTTTTATTTCTTCTTGTCAGAAAGCTCAGTGATTATCTGAATGAACGAATCAACGTCAGAGAAGTCCTTGTAAACGGAAGCAAAACGCACATATGCAACGTGGTCAAGCTTTTTCAGACCCATAAGCACCATATCGCCTATCTCACTTGTAGTAGTTTCAGTCTGCATTTTGTTTGCAAAGGTGTTCTCTATATCGTCAACAAGGTTTTTCATATCGTCAACACTGACGGGACGCTTTTTGATAGCATTCTGAATGCCTTTTATAAGCTTCTGTCTGTCAAAAGGCTCAAACGAGCCGTCACGCTTGTATACCATAAGCTGTGGCTTTTCGACCACCTCGTAAGTAGTGAAACGCTTTCCACATTTCGGACACTCACGGCGGCGACGCTTTTTTCCCTCGCTTGGACGTGAATCTATTACTCTTGTATCTTCATAGTTGCAAAAAGGACATCTCATTATTAACACTCCTTAGTTAATAGAAAATGTTGTGTGTGATATTGCATATATTGTGCTTTTATTAATTAATTATACCATAGATTGTGGACGATTGCAAGAGGGTATATAAAAAAAGTTGCGGTAAAGGGATTCAGCAGTTTTGCGGCAGACAAACAATAGCATAATTGTAGGGGACGGCGCCTTCGACGTCCCCTACATGGGTAGTGCAATATTTATGCACAGATATCGAAGACTTGAAAAAAGTTTTAGTGTACAAAAAAACAGACAGCAGAAGCCGTCTGTTTTTGTTTGATATATTACTTGTTAAGATATTCGAGATTTTTTCTGATAAGTTCGCATCTCTGCTTTACGCAGTCAACAGAACGCAGTGGGTCTGACGGAGTGTTGAATGTGTAATCCATAAGCTTGTCGATCGTTGTTGCCGCAACGTGAAGTCTTGTGTCTGATGAAGCGTAGTAAATATACACGTCACCGTTTTCACGAACGATCGCGCCGTTTGTGAACGCAACGTTTGATACGTCGCCCACTCTTTCACTGCCGTGTGGTGCAATGAAAAGTCCTGACGGCGAAGCGATTAGCTTAGAAGGGTCTTTAAGGTCAGTTGCAAATACATAAATTACATATCTAAGACCTGCGGCTGTGTTTCTTACGCCATGTGCAATGTGTATCCAACCCTTTGGTGTCTTGATAGGCACTGCGCCTGCACCGTTCTTTACCTCTGTGATTGTGTGATACTGCCTTGGTGAGATAACAACTTCGTCTGTGCAGATAACAGGATTTGTGATGTCTTCGCAAAGACCGAAGCATACTCCTCCGCCTGAGCCAGTTTCGATAAAATCGTCCTGTGGACGTGTGTAGAATGCGTACTTTCCGTCAACGAACTCAGGGTGAAGCACAACGTTTCTCTGCTGTGGCGACTTGGACTTGAGATTAGGAAGTCTTTCCCATGTCTTAAGATCCTTTGTCCTTACGATTCCAGCCTGAGCTGTTGCGGCAGAAAGATCGTTTGAAGTCTTGTCCTTGCTCTCTGAGCAGAATACACCGTATATCCAGCCGTCCTCATGCTGAGTAAGTCTCATATCGTATACGTTTGTTTCCTCCGGTTCAGTGTCAGGAAGCTGAACAGGGAAGTCCCAGAAACGGAAGCCGTCAACAGGGCTGTCGCTCTCTGCTACTGCAAAAAATGACTTTCTGTCATTGCCCTCAACTCTTGCAACAAGGTAATACTTGCCGTTGAGATAAATAGCGCCAGAGTTCAGTACTGCGTTTATGCCCAATCTCTCCATGAAGTATGGATTTGTCTCAGGATTCATGTCATATTTCCAGATAATAGGTGCGTGTGCGGCTGTCAGAACAGGGTAAACGTATCTGTCATAAATTCCGTTGTAGCTGTCTGACACAATGTTTTTTCTGTTGATGAGAGCCTCATATTTGGCTGTCACCCTTGCTTTGTTTCTTTCAAAATCTGTCATATCAAGCAATTTCCTTTCGGTAAAAAATCTTCTTAAACAAGTATACTATAATAATTCGCTAATTACAAGTACCACTGAAAACATCAAACGATTACATGAAAAAAGTTTTACGAACTGCATAAATACGGTGCATTTTTTACCGCCTGTGTTAATGTTTTCTACAAAAGGCTTTCAAACTGCATATTAAATATTTGAACTTTATATGCTTATTTTATACGATATTGATTGTAATATTGTGTTTTAACAATACACATGGATTTCATTGTGCAAAGTGTACAATGAAATTGCTGATAATTGTGCTATAATGGTGATTGACAATAGCTTTATATGTGTTGTATAATTATAGCAAGATTTAATATATGAACTCATCAACTACACACGGACAGCTTTGATGCTAAAATATTTAATTATGGAGGAATATTTTATGAATTACAAAAAGTACATAGCGGCTGTAATGGCTTTGTCAATGGCAACAGGAGTAGCGGGTTGCGGAAGCTCATCAAACTCTTCAAGCAAGGCGGAGGACGATTTTTCTGCAACAGAGAACGTTGCGGTAGCTGACACGGAATCTATCGAGGCTATCCCTGAGGGTGCTGAAAAAGAGATACTTTATCTCGGTGAGGGCGACATTAACCCTACTAAGGGCAGTCCTGAGAAGAGCACAGAGCTTCAGCTTTTTGAGAGCAAGGGCGGAAAGATAAGATTCCAGCAGACTTCAAATGAGGACAGATTTGATAATCTTGCTGCTGCTATCACAGCTAACAAGGATATTCCTGATATATTCAAGTATGAGTGGCTTGCATTTCCTTCACAGGTAGTAAAGGATATGTATCAGCCTATTGACAGCATAGTTGATTTCAGCCAGCCTTTGTGGTCTGCAACAAAGGAAACAGCAGATCAGTTCATGCTCAATGGAAAGCATTATGTTGCACCTCTTGGCTATTCTGCTTCTGCTATGCTCTGCTATGATAAGGATATCATTGACGCAGAGGGTCTTGACGATCCATATGAGCTTTATGTAAACAATGAGTGGACTTGGAAGAATTGGGAGGATATCATGTCCTCATATGTTGGCAACGCACCGGCTGATACTGAGCGTTACGGTGTAAACGGCTTCTTCAGAGCGCACGTTGTTCAGCAGACAGGCAAGCGTCTTGTAAACTATGACCCTGCAACAAACGAGTTTTCAAGCAATCTTAACGACCCTGATATCGAAAAGGCTCAGAACTTCCTTTATAATATGATGAAGGACGGACTTATCCTCAACGGCTGGGTAGGCTCTGCAAGAGATTGCTTCAATCAGAACTGCTTGTTCTATGCAATGGGCGAGTGGGCTTACACAGGCAACCAGACTCCAAAGGAGGGCGAGAACTGGGGCGTTGTTCCTATTCCTCAGTATGACGATAATCAGCAGAAGATAACAACGTCTGATATGACAGCTTTCATGTGGGTAAAAGGCTCAACAAGAAGCGAAGCTGTTAAGTGCTGGTTCGAGTGCGTAAGAGCTTCAAAGACAGATCCTAAGTATGAGCAGACAAACAAGGACAAGTTCATGGAGAACAACCCTAATTGGACAGACGAGATGTATGATGTGAAAATGGACGTTGTTTCTGACGATTACCTTATGCTCTTCGACTATGCTTACGGTATATCTTCCGCTCTCGGCGACAGAAAGCAGTTTGACGGAAACCAGTGCCTGGTTGACGCACTCTACAGTGATGCTTCAAATGTTAATGAAGAGGGTGTACAGTCCACATGGACGCAGGTTCGTGAGAAGTATTCTGCAACTGTAGATTCCGAGATCAAGGAACTCAACCAGAAGATCGCAAGCCTTAAATCATAATAAATAACTCCTGATAAAAATAACGCAGGCTGTAAAAAGTCTGCGTTATTTTTATGCGTATTTTAGAATAGCCCAAGACCTAAAGCTGTGCGGACTGTGATGAAGATAAGCCCGGCAAAGGCGAGTATGGTAACAGGAGCGGTGAGATAGATGACTATCTTTTTGCCTTGTGAAACGTCAGGGCAGAAGTTTATGAGCCTGAAGCTGTCACGGTGATACCTAAGCTCTTTTACGAAAAGCACAAGACCAGCTACCATAAGTCCGAATGAAAGCAGTGCGACAGCAATTATTATCATTGGTGCTGTGCCTGTGATCTGACCTTTTTCAAGGTCTGCGTCAAACTTGTCAAAGTCTATGGAACCAAGTGCGACGCTCTGAATTGCTCCGATAGTGTTCATGGTGAAGTGAAGTATCAAAGACGGGAAGATAGATCCTGTTTTTGCAACCATAAAGCAGGCACACATTCCCATAACAGCCGCATAGAGTATCTGCTGATAGCTTCCATGCCAAAGACCGAATGTCAGCCCCACCATTATAATGCCTGTGAGCTGGCCGCATTTTTCAGCATTTCTGAAAAGCGTACCTCTAAACATAAGCTCCTCAAAAAACGGTGCAAGCACTGACATTGCCAGCACACTTGTTACGCCCCCCAGGGCAGTGCCGCTTGAGGTGAAGTCAACGCCTTTAAGGCTCGTTCCCGAAGCTTTCTGCACATATGAGAAAATAAATGTGTTGATATAATTTGAGGCATAGATAAGACCGAATGATATGACGATCCATTTTGCGACCCATTTTGCAGGCATTGAGGGTTTTCTGAAACAGGCTGTTATTTTAAGCCCCTCTTTTTTGCCGCTCACAAGTCTGAATACGACAAGAACTATTGGCACAACCACGAGATACTGTATGCAGTAGCTCACAAGCTGAGCGATATCCTCATAGTAGGCGGACTTTCCTGCGATATGGTACACCGACAAGTCGCCAAGTCTTATAAGTGCGATATCAAGCATATAGAAAATTATCACCATAAGTGAGTTTACGTTTGAGGTTTTCCGTATAAGTTTTATTGTATCGTTATTCATTTTATGATCTCCATATTTGCGTTATGTGTTTTACAAGAAAATTATATCACAGGTGGAGTTTTGTGTCAATCGAAACGTTGTACTAATAGTGAGGAATGAGGAGTGAGGAATTATGGTATCGCCTGCGGCGATGTATTTTTTGTATGAAAAAAGACCGCTTTTTGATGAGCGGTCTTTTGGTTGAAAGTTTTTAAAAGGTGGACGAACACTGTTCGCCCCTACAAATCAACAGTTGTATGTACTGCGATATTAGAGCTTTACTATCTCGCCGTACTGCTCTCTGCCTGCGCCTACAGCGTTTGACTCGTCTGTATCAATGTGCATAGCAAGAGCGAACTTGTCGCTTACTCTGATAACAGTGTCGCAGAGGATAGCTGTTCTTTCTGCAGACTCTATCTTTACTGCAACGATATCCTTATCCTTTACGCCGAATGTTTCAGCGTCAGCAGGTGTCATATGGATATGTCTTTTAGCAACGATAACGCCCTCAGAACACTCTACTTCGCCACATGGACCAACAAGCTTGCAAGCGCCTGAGCCTGCTGTGTCGCCTGACTCTCTGATAGGAGCGGCAACACCGATAGAACGTGCGTCTGTAGCTGAAAGCTCGATCTGGTCTGCTTTTCTTACAGGACCGAGGATAGAAACATTTGCAAGCTCTTTCTTAGGACCTACAACTGTAACTCTCTCCTCACAAGCAAACTGACCAGGCTGTGAAAGATCTTTCTTCTTTGTAAGTGTTGCACCCTTTCCGAACAGCGTTTCAAGAGTTTCCTGAGTAACGTGAACGTGACGTGCAGATGTTTCAACGATAAACTTTGGCATGATGAACATTCCTTTCAATTATTGTATTTACATTTCTATTTTACTACTATTTTCGCCACAGGTCAAGGGGTAATTTAACTTTGGGTAACAAATTTTTTGTCATGTTGATCAAAAAAACAGGGGCTGCCATTTGAGGCAGCCCCTGTGTGCAGTTAAGAGATCAGTTATTTCTTGTGTTTTTTCTTTATTCCCATTGCCGCACCGCCGCTTATCAACAGCATTGCAAGCCAAAGGCTCATACGACTTCCGCTTCCGGTCTGTGGATTTTTCTGCTCACTCTTAGGCTTATCAGCCGTAGAGCTGTCTGCCTTTATTTCGCTTGAATCGTTTTTCGGCTTTTCTGCTGTAGAGCTGTCTGTCTTGCTCTCGTTAGTCTCGCCTTTCGTTTTATCTGGCTTTGAGTTATCTTTTTTGTCATCACTTGGAGTGTCTTTCAGCTTATCTGTAATAGTGTCTGCCTTTTGTATCTCCTTTGTGCCGTCCTTGTCACCGAAATACTTTCCGCATTCTTTGCAGTACCAATACTCGATATTTCCCTCTTTGTCATGTGTTGCGTCAACTTTATCTATATGTGTGAGCTTTCCATGATCGTTCGGGTCGATATCGCCGTATTCACTGCCGCAGATATCGCAGGTAGCTTTCTTTGTGCAGGTCGCCTTGCCGCCGGAATGTGTACACTTGTATCCACACTCTGTACATTCGCCTGCGTTCCATTCGTGGGGTTCTCTCTCAATAGTCACCTCACCGCAGCAATCATATTTTTTCTCATGTTCTTTGCTGTCAAAGTCCCAAATAGGTTTGCCTGTGTGATTTGTCGGGTCAAGGTCGCCGTATTCTTTATTACAGAATTTGCACTTTGCTTTTTCAGTACAAGTCGCAGTGCCACCCACATGGTTTTCGAGTACGGTTACTTCTTTTTCACCTGTGATGACAAAACCGTCTTTGAGTTTTGCCGAAGCGTAAACCGTCATTGTTCCGCTCTCAAGATCTGACGCACTTACCTTTGCGGTGTAAAGATCGTCTTTTGCGGTAAACGCCAATTCCGTACCGTCGCCTGCAAATCTGAAGCCTACTGTCACGTCAGTACAGCCCTCAGGCAGAGCAAATGTAAATTCATAATCACCTAAAGGACAGGTCTCGTCAGTTCCGTTTATGGATATCTTCAAAATAGTTGATTTTTTCGTTTCATATCCGCAAATTGTACATTCCTGCCAATATTCGCCGTCTTCCGTATTCCACTTGTAGGCATGAAGTCCCTTTTGGCTGTCAGTTCCGCACTCACTGCACTGCTTCCAATGTCCGTTTTCGTCGGATATATAATCGCCGAAGCTGTGTTCGATAGGCTCGCCCTCAGTAGCCTGACAGCGTTTGCAGGTCTTTGGAGCTGTGCAGGTCGCTTCTTTCCAATCATGTCCCAATGGGTTTATAGGCTCATCTTTGTACTGTGAACATTCGGAGCAATTAAACCTCTTCACACCCTTATCGATGCAAGTCGGCTCGGAGATTATCGTTTCCTCGTCAAATATATGTCCGTCTACTGCGCAGTTTCTTATTACTGTAAGCGTTGCTTTTTCCGATACCCAAGTACCCACATAGTCCTCATTTTCAGCGTTCTTGACCGTACATCGGTACATATATCCGTTAAAGCTTATGTTCGTTGCGCAGGTGGTGAATGTAGTCGACCATTTTTCCTTGCCGTCCACGACTTTTGAATCAAGAGAGAACGTTCCGTCAGCTTCGGTAACGTCTGCAAAAGTCTTTCCATTGTCCTTGCTCACCTGCCATATCACCTCAGCTCCGTAAGGATTTCCCTGAGCGATAGGAAGTGTGAACGTAGCCTTTTCTCCGCTGTTTATGGTCTTATTGCCGAGTGAGGCTGTAAACTCAGGAGAATAATATATTGTAAGCTTTGCCGCATTTGAAACTACAGAGCCGTATTCATTTGATACAACACAGCGCACAAGCTTTCCGTTGTTTTCTTTTCGCACTTTTAATGAATGTGAATTGTCGTTGGTATATGGGATATCCACGAAAGTTTCTCCGTTATCGCTGCTTTCCTGCCACTGATATTGGAGCGGTTCACTGCCTGTTGCTTCTACATTGAAGAAATAGTAACGTTCAATTACGATAGTTATTTCTCCGGGCTTAACAGGTTTAGGCTGGCTAGGAGCGTTTGTTGCACCGCTTTGCGGGTGTTTTACTATGACCGGTGCTTTTTCGGAGAAGTTTATCGTAACAGGGCCGAAAACGGTCGGCTCAGTTTTTTGTCCGTCGCCTGTTGATACCCATGTTTTGCATCTTATCTGCCAGCCGTTCATTTGGCTTTCTATAGTAGGCTCGTAAACAGAAGAAGTTTCTCCGTCAATGGCGGTGAAAGTCTTTCCGCCGTCCTTGCTCACTTCCCATAGGTAATTCAGCCGTACTGCGCCATTTGGTGTATTGTTTGTGACCTCGAATTTTGCCTTTTTATCCAAGTGGAATTTGTCAGGAGCAGTAAATACCGGCTCGTCAATGAAGATATATGCGTCATAGGTATATGAATGATTGAGCTTGGAATCCCAGCCTAAATAATATACATCTGCCTGATAATGCGTACCATTGTCACTGTTGCCCATACGCCCCACATACATGCTTGTGCCATGGGCATTTATTTTTGTGCGCTTGTCGTTTTCAACACTGTACCATTCTACTCGGATATCACTGTCTTGCAGTGAGGACGGCTCGTTTTCCATTGTTTTCAGCGTAACGACGTCGTTCTTTTTCACAACAAAGTATTTTAATGTTATAGGATCAAAAGGTATCCTATGCTCTAAGATATTCGTTCCATAACGCAGATTAAAATAGGTGTTCTCATCTTCAAGAGTGCCGTCAGCTTTTATTTTAAAAGCATTCACGCCATAAATGGAATCCTGTGACTTGAGCCAGAGATGAAGCTTGTTTCCGTCATGGAATATTTCTGAGCGGTTATAGCCATAAAAATCGTCATATGGCGGCTGACGTGTGTTAGCACTGCCTATAAACTCATTGCCATCTGCACCCCTTGCAACATAGGTGTACTTGTGTACCGAGTTTCCTTTTGCGTCCACAGCCTTGCCGTTGTCATTGAAGTCAGCGCTTCCGCCTGATATCTGCAAGATTACGTTGTCACCAAGCGTTCCAGAGTAGTTTCCGCTATCAATGATGACCTTGCCCTCTCCTACAATGTTAAGTCCTCGCACGATCGCACTGTTTGTAAATTCTATCGTGCCGCCTTTCAGCTCGATAGGATAAGTGAAATTATATGTTTTATCAGGGGAGGTCTTTAATTTTAAAGTTGCGCCGTCATAGACAATGATCTTCGGAAGCTCAAAACCGCTTTTGATATCTATGTTCATTTTGATATCGCCTGAAAGTATGTTTACATCAAATGGAACGTTGGTGTCCAGATCGATTTCATATATATCTTTTAGATCTATTCCGCTTGCTAAATAAAATGTTTCATAATCATGCATATCCTTGAAATATGACATTTTACCACGGCCATTATCATCTTTTATATAGATGTCATCCATGTTTTCTGTATAATACTCTGTATACCCTCCGAAGCCATACTGCGCAAACTTCTTGAAGTCAGCGGGACAAGTATCGCTTTCATAGAGTTTCAGCCGTCCCGAAACTGTTATTTCGTTGCCGCCTGATTTACGGAAACCACGATTGACGCTTTCATAATCCACATACTCTGTTCCGGCACGGACACGTCCTTTTCCTAAAAATTTTATGGCGTAATGGTGAACTTGTACGCCATATTCCATGAATCCCGGCGTGGACGGATTAATGTTTCTGCCTTCTACTGTGGCGTTGTTCTTTATTACGATACCGCCTGCTTCAAGGCCTGAGGTGTATTCTGAATCATACTCTTGTGGTTTGTATATCTCTTTAAAGACGTTACCTTCGACCTTACTGCCGTCAACTGTCAAAATTCCATATACCATTATTCCTGCAATAGTTGAACCTGCATTGTTGAAATATCCGCCTGAAGTGAGATTTTTTGGTCTGTAGTGTGTGTAATTGGTGCACTCTCCCTTAACAGGTCTGTATGTAGCACGACCCTCTACGGTGGTATTAGTGCCGTTTACATAAAGCGACCCCTCGACATAAATGCCGTTCATGCCCACAGTTGGTCCGTTTGCGCAAGCCCAGACAGTGCTGTAGTCATTAACTATCATATTATACTTTACGATAATGCAAGCGCCGAAGCTTTCGCACGATACATTAGTAGCATTTTGTTCAGTTCCGTCGCCGATAGTAAGATTTGAGCAGTATATTGCTGCGTCATGTGTTACTGCTGAAAACGTTCCGCTGCCAATGATAGTGATATTACTGTCAGGAGCGTAAATTCCGCTGTAGCTCTCATTGTATTTTGTTGCGGCTTGGCTTGAAAATGGGCTGTCGCCAAGATCAATGCTGCCGACAAGCTTTATGTTCAGATCTTGTTCGCCTTCAACGTATATAAGACCAAATCGGCTGGGCCTTTCGCTGTTGCCGTTTATACGTTTGCCTATAGTCGCCATATTGTAGCCAAGAAGCGTCAGGGTCTTGCTTTGTATATCGTATTTCCAGCCCTGTTTGCTCCATGTTTTATCAGATGTTACCTGTTCGTCGCCTATCCATATGCCATATTCTGTGACCGCAAATGCGTTCAATGGTGTAATGGACATTACCATACATAGAGTAAGTATGATGCTCAATAACCGTTTTTTCACCTTGTTTCCCCCTCTTCATCATCTTTTGAAAGTTTAAAATCGAATGTCATTTCCAGCATTGCAAACAGCTTATACATGACCTCTGTGGCGATAGCTCTAATATCAAGCGATCTGATAAATGCAAGCACTTTTGCCTGTTCTTCCTCCGGTACTTTATACACCCGCATTGCCGCCGTCAGAAAACGTCTAAGCTTGTGGTCAAGAGAAAAATGAATATCGCATTTTCTTGCCATATAGTTGCGCATTATTCCTGATGTTCCGATTTCCATTTCATAGAAATCGCTCTCGGTATAGCCTGGAAAATTCGAGCCGAATATCTGTTTCAGTTCCGCCGTAGTGTGAACATAGATATACTCAGCCGTTTCAGGCATAGTATAAGCTTCAATGTAGATCTCTCGGAGATTTTCATTCAGCTCAGTGAGGGTTATCTGTATGGCAGTTTCCACAGCATATGTGTATATCGGCGACATATTATCACCAACAATGTTCTTTGCCACTCCAAATTGTCCGCTGAACATCGTGCCCACAAGTTCCATTAGAATAGCGTCTTTTGTGGAGAATAAGTTCTGAAAGCTTCCTCTTGCAACGCCAGCTTTTTTCACTATCTGTGAGATAGTTGTCTGTTTATACCCCTGTTCCAGAAACAGTTGGACGCATACAGTGAGTATCTTTTTTTTCGTTTCGATACCGTCTTTTCTTGTAGAAATATGTATCACCTCTTTTCATTGTTTATTAATAATGATTTATAATTAGTATATGTATTAGTTATAGCATATGTAACACAATTTGTCAAGTGCCAGAAAGGGGTAACAGCGAAATTTTACAATGGGCAACGATTTTTTTGTATTATTTTTGCCTTAATGATTTAAAGCAAAACTCTTGTATTATTATAAAAAGTATGGTATAATCAAATTACGAATTTTTTGTATATTTCTAAGGAGGAAATAATTATGAGTATGTATATCACTTGTCTTGACCTTGAGGGAGTTCTCGTTCCTGAGATATGGATAGCTTTTGCTGAGGCTACAGGTATCCCTGAGCTTAAAAGAACAACAAGAGATGAGCCTGACTATGACAAGCTTATGAAATACCGTATCAACATTCTTAAGGAACATGGTCTTGGTCTTAAGGAAATTCAGGATACTATCGCAACTATCGACCCAATGCCAGGCGCAAAGGAGTTTCTTGACGAGCTGAGAAGCTTCACTCAGGTAATAATCATCAGCGACACATTTTCGCAGTTCGCAGGTCCTCTTATGAAGAAGCTTGGTTATCCTACTATCTTCTGCAACACACTTGAAGTTGCTGACAACGGTGAGATCACAGGCTTCAAGATGAGATGTGAAAAGTCAAAGCTCACAACTGTAAAGGCTCTCCAGTCTATCGGTTTTGAAACTATCGCAAGCGGTGACAGTCATAACGACCTTGGCATGATTCAGGCAAGCAAGGCAGGCTTCCTTTTCAGAAGTACCGACAGCATAAAGGCTGAATATCCTGAGCTTCCTGCTTATGAAACATATGATGAGCTTATGGCTGCAATAAAGGCTGCTATGGACTAATAGTCTTTAATAAAGGAAAAACATAGATGAAAAAAGTAATATCACTTATAATGGCAGCGGCTTTGTCACTGTCTGCGGCAGCTTGCGGTCAAAATTCTGACAGCAGCGTGGCTGATAAGTCAAGCTCAAAGGCTGATGAAAAGCCTGCGGTGGAAAGCTGTAAGATAGCTGATGATAAGTTCGATACATATGTGTCGAACACTTACGTTGCCACGGGAAACAATTTTGTGGTAAAGAAAGCTAACGAGGTAACATACAGAGCATATTTTCCACTGGAGGAATACGGAGAGCTTGAATACGCTTTCTATTTTTCAAATACTGTGGATTCTACATACAACGCTGACGGAAAGCAGGCTTTTGCAGGCAAAGAGGGCGGAGAGTATGAGATTTCCTCGGCTTATGTCTGTGACGGCGGAACAGGTCCGGATGACGAGATAACCTCACGCACTGAGGTAACATTTGATGGTGCAGGCTCAAAGAAAGTCGCACCTGCGGAAACTTTTTGGAGCGACCCTGTTACACTGAATATCCCTGAGGATCATTATCTCGTGTGGGAATGGACGGTGACGGGAAGAGATATTCCATGCAACAAGATGTCAAACCTCACGTCTACCACATCATCGAAAAACGGCAGCGATTTCACTTATTGTGATGATGTGCCACTGCCGCTTCTTATAGGAGCAAGGCGTGATGTGAAATATCGTGTTACGGCTATCGGCGATTCTATCACACAGGGCTGTATGACAGACTTCATGGCGTATGAGTTCTGGGCGGCACGCATTGCAAAAGAGCTTGGTTCTGATTATGCTTTCTGGAACTGCGGTCTTGGCTGGGTGAGAGCGAGCGATTGCTCACAGAAAGGCAATTGGCTCGGAAGAGCGCTCAACAGCGACATCATGATAGCTGCGTTCGGCACAAATGACATTGTTTCGGGCGAATACGGTGGAGATGGCGGAAACAATGCCGACGAGGTGAATGGCTATATAAGCACTATCCTTGAACAATCTCAGGCGGCAGGCTGTAAGACTATCTTGTTCAATGCTCCTCCACAGGATTATGACGAGGAACACGAAGCGGTGAGAACCGCACTTAACGATACTGAAAAGCAGACGGCTGACAAATACGGCGCAGAGTATTTTGACTTTGCGGCACAGCTTTCAACACCTGAAAACCCAGCAGGTGCGCTTTATGGCGGACACCCGAACGGCGAGGGTGGCAAGGCCGTGTGCGAGGCATTCATGAAACAATTCGCAGAGCTTTTAGGCAAATAATATTTGTTTTTTACGGCGTTGTGTCTTTTGACACTTCGCCGTTTTTTTGCAAAACAATACCAAACATAATCTGCGATATTTAACGCATATTATATATAGTATCTTCGCTTTTGCCGTGAATATTTTATCATATGAAAAGTTTATACTTCTGACATAAGTTTCCCTTGACAAACGGGGTTAGTTTATGCTAATATGAATATGGTTAGTAAATACTAACTTAAATTAATGAAAAGGAGGAGTTCAGAAAAGTATGAGCGTTATAATAGTAGGCGGAAATGACCGTATGGCAACACGCTATAAGGATATCTGCAAATCATATGATTGCAAGGCTAAGGTGTTCATCAAATATCCTACAGGTTTTGATAAGAAGATAGGCAGTCCTGATCTGGCAGTGGTGTTTACTGATACAGTGTCACATAAAATGCTCAATGGTCTTAACCAAAGAGCAAGCAAACTTGATTTTCCCGTGGCTATATGCCATTCATCAAGCTGTTCGGCTTTGAAGAACGTGCTTGAAAAATATTGTACTAAAGGCGTTGTAAACGCATAGATCTATATGTATAGGTTAGGAATTTCTAACCAAAGGAGGGACTATGTCACAGTCTGAGCTGAGAAATTTTGAAAAAAGCATGGCTTATCATCTTGCCCCTGCAATGCTTGGAATAAAGCCTGCCTGTCTTATGTCAATGGAAAAGAACAAGGATGGGCTTGAAGAGAATGTCGAGCTTTTCAACAGCAGGGCATATACAAAGGGCATGAAGCTAACAGTGCTTTGCGAGTGCAAAAGCAGAAAGCTGCTTTTTCTCTATAACGAAAAGCTTTTATCTGACAGACTTGCAGACAACAGAGTAAGAAAGCTTCTTGAAAGCTTTGGCTATGACAGCCGTATGACCCTTGAACAGCAGCTTGAAAGGCTGTCTGGAAGAATATCCGCAAGTGAGGATTTTCCTCATGAGATAGGTCTGTTTCTTGGCTATCCTGTTGATGATGTGACAGGGTTCATACGGAACAAGGGAAGAAACTATCTTCTCTGCGGATATTGGAAAGTCTATTCTGACGAGAACAGAGCAAGACGTATTTTTAATAACTATGACAAGTGCAGAAATTATCTGTGTAATAAACTTGCTCAGGGCGAAAGCATTTACCAAGCCCTGAAAATTTCTTAGGAGGTAATCATAATGAAAACAGCAGTAATTTATTGGAGCGGTACAGGCAACACAGAGGCTATGGCAAAGGCAGTTGCAGAGGGTGCAGGCGCAGAGTGCTTCGCAGTTTCTGAGTTCAGCGGCAATGTTGAGGATTATGACGCAATAGCTCTTGGATGCCCTGCAATGGGAGCAGAGGAGCTTGAGGACAGTGAGTTCGAGCCATTTTTCGCAGGTATCGAGGGCAAGCTCTCAGGCAAAAAGGTAGCACTCTTCGGCTCGTACGGCTGGGGTGACGGCGAGTGGATGCGTCAGTGGCAGGACAGAGTTACGGACGATGGTGCAACGCTTGTAAATGGCGAGGGACTTATTGTAAACGAAACTCCTGACGACGACGCTCTCGCAAGCTGCAAGGCTTTGGGCGAGGCTCTTGCTAAGTAAGCATATATCTCTAATGTAATAATGTAAACTGCAAACGCAGGCGGAAAAAGGCAGTTTTGCTTTTCTGTCTGCGTTTGTGCAGTAATTGAGTTATCAAAAACTAACTAAAGTTACACTTAACTAACTTATGTTTTTGTGCAAGCTTACAAAATTGAAAAAACGGCACATTTAGTCTTGACAAATTCGGTTAGCCGTGCTAAACTATATTACGGGTTAGAAAATGCTAACCCTTTTAATAAGCCTGAAAGTTAGATAAATCTAACTTTTGATACTGACAAAAGAACAGGAGGGTCTGAATGATGCCGCTGACATTTGCAAACGTAGGGGAAGAAAACATGATAAAGAAAGTAGGCGGAAAACCTGAAACAAGAAAGTTTCTTGAAAATCTGGGTTTTGTCGCAGGTGGAACGGTAACGGTAGTAAGCACTATCGGAGGAAACGTTATCGTTAAGGTCAAAGAATCAAGAGTAGCTGTTTCAAAGGAAATGGCTGCGAAGATAATGGTATAGGAAACATTTGGCGGTCAAGCCATGATAAATATGTTTGAAGATATTTTGTATAGTTAGGAGGAACAGGTTATGGCAACATTGAAAGAAGCTAAGATCGGTTCAACAGTTACCGTGAAGAAGCTCAACGGCACTGGTGCTGTAAAGAGAAGGATCATGGATATGGGCATCACAAAGGGTGTTGAAGTCCATGTAAGAAAGGTTGCGCCTTTGGGTGACCCTATTGAAGTAACGGTCAGAGGCTATGAGCTTTCGCTCAGAAAGGCTGACGCTGAGATGATTGAAACGGTCTGATACATAGTTCAGGCAAACAGCAAAAAATTTCATCGGCAGAGCTGATGTGTAATTAGAAGATGAGGATATATCAGAGTGCCGAAATTCTGAAAGGATCAAATTGTATGGAGATCAAAATTGCTCTCGCAGGTAACCCTAACTGCGGTAAAACAACTCTTTTCAACGCTCTTACAGGTTCAAACCAGTTCGTAGGTAACTGGCCGGGCGTAACAGTTGAAAAGAAAGAGGGTAAGCTCAAGGGTCATAAGGACGTAGTTATCATGGACCTTCCCGGTATCTACTCGCTTTCACCTTATACACTTGAGGAAGTAGTTGCAAGAAACTATCTTATAAGCGAGCGTCCGGACGCTATCCTCAATATCATCGACGGTACAAACCTCGAAAGAAACCTTTATCTTACAACACAGCTTGTTGAGCTTGGTATCCCTGTTGTTGTTGCTATCAACATGATGGACGTTGTTAAAAAGAATGGCGACAAGATAAATACAGATCAGCTTGCTAAGGAGCTTGGCTGTCAGGTCTGCGAGATATCCGCACTTAAAGGCACCGGTATCAAGGAAGCTGCTGAGCTTGCAGTAAAGGCTGCTGAGTCAAAAGTTCCAATGGTACCTCAGCATTCATTCAACGGCGTTGTTGAACACGCTATTGCTCATATTGAGGAAGCATTTCTCCATGATGTTGCTGAAGAACAGCAGAGATGGTACGCTATAAAGATATTTGAGAGAGATGAGAAGGTCATTGAACAGCTCGGTATGTCTGAGCAGGTAAAGGCTCATATCGAAAAGGATATCTGCGCTGCTGAAAAAGAAATGGACGACGACTCGGAGAGTATCATAACAAACGAGAGATACATTTACATAGCTTCAATAATCAAGGATTGCTATAAAAAGAAAAATCAGGGCGGTCTTACAACATCAGATAAGATCGATAAGATCGTAACGAACCGTTGGCTCGGTCTTCCTATCTTTGCAGTGGTTATGTTCCTTGTTTACTATATCTCAATGGTAACAGTAGGTTCAGCCGCAACTGACTGGGCAAACGACGGACTCTTTGGTGACGGTTGGCATCTGTTCGGCATCGGTTCATCTGACGCTGAGGACGCTGCTGACGAATATGGCAGCTCGCTTGACATAATCAACGCATTTATCGAGCAGCAGGGCGGCGAGGCTATCGACAACGAAGCTGATGACTTTGATGCTGCCGCTGCAAAGACAACAGCAGACAACCTGCTTGCTACAGTAGATAAGTCCGCAACTGCTGATTATACAGTAGAGGACGAGGAAACACTTGAAGAAACAACAGAAACAGCTAAGTATGCTGATCTGGAAGCTGCAGTTGCAGCCGCTGAGAAATACAGCTTCGCTGATCCGGACCCAGCAGATTACGGCGTATGGGTACCAGGTATCCCTGTACTTATCGAAAGCGGTCTTGACGCAGTAAACTGCGCAGATTGGCTCAAGGGTCTTATCCTTGACGGTATCGTTGCCGGTGTTGGTGCGGTTCTCGGATTTGTACCACAGATGCTCGTACTCTTCATTCTCCTTGCTATCCTTGAGGCTTGCGGTTACATGGCTCGTATCGCATTCGTAATGGACAGGATCTTCAGAAAGTTCGGTCTTTCAGGAAAGTCATTTATTCCGATCCTTATTGGTACAGGTTGCGGTATCCCTGGTATCATGGCTTCAAGAACTATCGAGAACGAGCGTGACAGACGTATGACTGTCATGACAACAACATTTATTCCTTGCGGTGCTAAGACGCCATTTATTGCAATGATCGCAGGCGCTATCTTCGGCGGCTCTGCTTGGGTAGCAACAGGCGCATACTTCATCGGTATCGCAGCTATCATCATTTCAGGTATCATGCTGAAAAAGACAAAGATGTTCGCAGGCGATCCTGCACCATTCGTTATGGAGCTTCCTGCTTACCATATTCCTACTGTGGGCAACGTACTCAGATCAATGTGGGAGCGTGGCTGGTCATTCATCAAGAAGGCTGGTACTATCATCACACTGTCAACTATCTTTGTATGGTTCACCTCATACTTCGGCTGGGTAGACGGTTCATTCGGTATGCTCACAGAAGACCAGATGGAATACAGTATCCTGGCTCACATCGGTAAGGCTATCTGCTGGATCTTCGCACCTCTTGGCTGGGGCAACTGGCAGGCAACTGTTGCAGCTGTTACAGGTCTTGTTGCTAAGGAGAACATCGTTGGTACAATGGGTATCCTTTACGGCGGCGGAGATGGTTCAGTTTACTCTGCTATCGGTGCTGCATTCACTGGCATCACAGGTATGTCATTCCTTATCTTCAACCTTCTCTGCGCACCTTGCTTTGCAGCAATGGGAGCTATCAAGCGTGAAATGAACAGCAGAAAGTGGTTCTGGTTCGCTATTGGCTATGAGTGTGGTTTCGCTTATGTTATCGCTCTTATCGTAAATCAGCTTGGCGGTCTTTTCACAGGTAAGGTAAATGTTATCGGTCTTATCTTTGCAATTCTCCTTATCGTTGCTATCATCTACCTCCTTGTAAGACCTTACAAGGAAAGCACAAAGCTTGAAAAGGACGTTAAGGTAGGCGCAAACGCATAATAAAAAGCAAATATCATCACTGATCTTGTATAAACAGTAGGGAGGATAATTATGGATACAGTAGTCGGTACGATTCTGATAGCAGTGATTCTTGCTGTTATCGTGGCAGCTATAATTTACAAGCTCGTAAAGGACAAGAAACAGGGCAAAAGCTCTTGCGGTGGCAGCTGCGGCTGTTGTCCAAATTCTTCTCGCTGTCACAGATCATGATAAAACAGTAATAAACTTCGGGGAGGTCATCTGAATGCTGACTAAATCACAGAAAAGGTATTTATTTGCCATATACAGACTGGGTCAGAACGGCAGACCTGTCAAGTCCACAGAGGTAGCTTCTGTTCTGGGCGTGACAAAGGCAAGCACCGTCAAGATGACTCAGAAGCTTATAGACGAGGGCTATATAATCAAAGAGCCTTACCGTGAGATCACACTGACATCTGAGGGCATAAAGGCAGCTAATGAGCTTTATACTCCAAGTGTGATACTTCAGGATTTTCTTGAAAACCGTGTGGGCGTTGAGAGAAAAAATGCCGAGAATGACTCGGTGGCTATTGTTTCTCAGATATCTGAGGACGCTCTCGACAAGCTTGTAAGCTTTGCTTTGCAAAGCACGACAAACGGCTAAATCAGTAATATTCATATCGTTAGATCCCGCCTTTTTCGGCGGGATCTATCAGATATTGCGGTTAGTCTAAGCTAATTGCAACACGAAGTAAGTTAGGGCATATCAATATGTATAATATGACGTTTAAAAACGGCAAAGATACATTATTAAAATAAATAGTTAGAAAGGGGAATGAATGTGTTTCTTGAAATAAAGAACATAAAAAAGCATTTTGGCGAGGGCGAAAGCAGAGTTGAAGTGCTTAAGGGCATTGATATCGAAATAGAAAAAGGAGAGTTCTGCGTGCTTCTCGGACCGTCAGGCTCAGGTAAATCAACACTTCTGAACATTATAGGAGGAATTGACGCCGCTGACGAGGGGTATATCTCAATAAACGGCGAAAAAACAGCCGACATGAACGAAAAGGCATTGACCCTTTACAGAAGAAAGCACTTGGGTTATATCTTCCAGATGTACAACCTTATACCTAACCTGAATATCAAGGAGAATATCGAGGTAGGCGCATATCTTAGCGACAATCCTCTTGACGTTGACGACCTGCTTAAAACCCTTGGGCTTTACGAGCATCGTCACAAGCTTCCTAATCAGCTTTCTGGAGGTCAGCAGCAGAGAACTGCTATTGGCAGAGCCATCGTCAAGAACCCTGATATCCTGCTCTGCGACGAGCCCACAGGTGCGCTTGACTACAATACCTCCAAGGAGATATTACAGCTTATAGAGGACGTAAACAAGAAGTATGGCAACACTATCATAATGGTAACACATAATGACGCTATCAAGCAAATGGCTGACAGAGTTGTAAAGCTCAGAGATGGTATGATAAGAAAGAATTATCTTAATGAAACTAAGCTCACAGCCGCAGAGCTTGATTGGTAAGGAGGGGCAGCATGAAAAACCCTCTTATCAAGCGTTTGCCCAGAGAACTTAAGGGCGAAATAGGAAAATACATCGTTCTGTTTTTGTTCATCACAATGATGATAGGCATAGTATCAGGCTTTCTTGTTGCGGCAGGCAGTATGTCTGTTGCTTATGACGAAAGCTTTGAGAAATACAATATCGAAAGCGGAAATTTTGAACTTCTTCAAAAAGCCGATGATGATGCTATCAAGAAGATAGAGGACGGTGAGGAGAAGATAAAGGTATACGAAAATTTTTATCTTGACAAAGAAACAAAAGAAGTTGACAGCACTATCAGGCTTTTCAAAAATTGTAAGGATATCGACAAGATATGTATAATGGACGGTGAGCTTCCTTCTGCTGATGACGAGATCGCTATTGACAGAATGTATGCTGACAATAACAAGCTTAAAGTTGGCGACAGCCTGACGGTCGGTGGCAAGAAGCTTAAGATAACAGGTCTTATTGCACTTTCAGATTACAGCGCACTGTATTCTAATCCGTCTGATATGATGTTTGACGCTTTGAAGTTCGGTGTAGCTATCGTTACCGATACGCTTTTTGACGATTATGGTGAGGCTGATCTTCATTACAGCTACTCATGGAAATATGATAAAACCCCGGCAAACGACGAGGAAGCTCAGAATATGGCTGAGAAGGTCATGAAGCATATAAATGGAATCTCAATGCTCACTCAGTTTATTCCTGAATACTCAAATCAGGCGATACATTTTACAGGCGACGATATTAAGGGCGATAACACAATGATAACAGTTTTTCTTTATCTTGTTATGGTCATAATCGCATTTGTTTTTGCTATAACAACGGGAAACACCATTGCAAAAGAAGCAAACGTTATAGGTACGCTCAGAGCCTCAGGTTACACCAAGGGCGAGCTTGTAAGACATTATCTTGCAACGCCTATGATAGTCGTGCTTGTATCTGCCATTGTAGGCAACATACTTGGTTACACCTGCTTTAAGGATTTTGCGGTCAAAGCGTACTATGGAAGCTACAGTCTGCCAACATACAAAACGATCTGGAACGCAGATGCGTTTATAAAGACGACAGTAGTTCCTCTTATAATACTTTTCGTAATAAACCTTGTAATGCTTGTAAATAAACTAAGTCTTTCACCGCTTAAATTTTTAAGGCGTGATCTTAAAAAGCGTCAGAAGAAAAAGGCTTTTAAGCTCAACACAAGGATAGGCATATTAAAGCGTTTCAGACTTAGAGTCATCTTCCAGAACATTCCTAACTATATTACAGTGTTTGTTGGCATTCTTTTTGCCAATGTTATCATCTTCTTTGGCCTTGGCATGAAGCCTATGCTTCTTCATTATCAGGATATAATAGAAGATAATATGATAAGCAAATATCAGTATGTGCTGAAAATGCCTGCTGAAACTAAAACAGAGGGTGTAGAGAAATATTGTTCAGGCTCTCTTAAAACTGTCGATGACAAGCTAAAAGAGGAAACGGCAACTATTTACGGAGTTAAAGAAAACAGCAAGTTCGTTCATGCAGATATAAAAGACGGCGGAGCGTTTATCTCTGATGGTTATTCTCAGAAGTATAACATAGAGGTCGGCGATGAAGTGACGCTGAAAGAGTCTTACGGAGATAAAAAATACAATTTTAAGGTAGAGGGTATCTATGACGATCCTGCAACTATAGCAGTTTATCTCACAGACAGCGATTTCATAAAGACCTTTGAACTTGAGGACGGGTATTTTAATGGTTATTTCTCCAATACAAAGATAAAGGATATAGACGATCTGTATATTGCGACAACTATAACGAAAGACGATCTGACAAAAACATCACGACAGCTCATACTGTCTATGGGTTCTATGATAAGTATGTTTGCGACAGCGGGTGTTATAATGTTCATGCTAATTGTTTATCTTCTTTCAAAGGTCATAATAGAAAAGAACAGCCAGTCTATTTCTATGACAAAGATACTGGGTTATAACAACAGGGAAATAAACAGCCTTTATATAACGACTACGACCATAGTCGTTATAGCCTCAATGCTGCTGACTGTTCCTATAGTAAATGTCACTTTGAAGCATATATTCAAAGTTGCTTTCGCTCAGTATTCAGGCTGGATGCCATATTATGTGCCAGCAAAAATATTTGTTGAAGTGCCGTTGCTCGGTATCGTTTCATATGCGGTGATAGCATTTATCCTTACAAGACGTGTAAAGAAAGTACCTCTTGATGAGGCACTCAAAAATGTAGAGTAATTCTTCCAAATCATTCTTTTTTAATTGAGCTGTGCTGTCGGTATGTATCGGTGGCACAGTTTTTTTGTGCTTTTTTTATAACTTTTTTTGAGAATCGCTAATTTGGAAAAATGAGTTAGGCAATCGTCGTAAATTTTATTAATATCTTTACTATACTTTAACATATTATTAACAGCATAGTGATACATTATATGATATGGAATTATACGCTTTTATAAAAAGGCTCTGCTTAATGAAGAGAAGAAGTGCAGAGAACTGCTGTGAATGGCAGTATGTCATTCGGTGGGAGGAAAAATATGAGTAAACAAAAGAAGCCTGCAGGCGGTTTGAATATTATTATTGTGGGCTGCGGAAAAGTAGGCACGACCCTTGTTGAACAGCTTGTGAAAGAGGGTCACGATATCACGATAGTTGACAAGAATGCAAAGAAGATACAGGAACTCAGTAGTCTTTATGACATTATGGGCATCGTAGGAAACGGTGCAAGCTTTAGCGTTCAGCAGGACGCCGGCATAGAGAACGCCGACCTTATAATTGCTGTCACAGAGTCCGATGAGCTTAACCTGCTTTGTTGTACACTTGCCAAGAGAGTAGCGAAGTGTTCAGCTATAGCAAGAGTAAGAACACCTGATTACAGCAAGGAGATAGTCTATCTAAGAGAGAAGCTTGGTCTTGCAATGGTCATAAATCCTGAGCTTGAGGCTTCAAGAGAAGCGTCAAGAATACTTTGTCTGCCAACAGCTCTTGAGGTAAACACCTTTGCAAATGGTCAGGCGGAGCTTATAAAGTATAAGATACCTGAGGGAAATCCTCTTGTGGGCACTACGATCGCTGAGCTTAGCCGTAAAACGGCAACAAACCTGCTTATATGTGTTGTTGAGAGAGAAGGGGAAATATATATTCCATCTGGCGATTTCACAATGAAAAAGAATGATGTTATCTCATTTTGCACCCAAAGAAATTTTTCAAGAACATTCTTTGAGGATATCAGTGTGAAGACAAATCAGGTGAAGAACACAATGATAATAGGCGGTGGCAAGGCGGCTTATTATCTTGCAAAGCGTCTTATTGGCATGGGGATCAACGTCAAGATAATCGAGAATGACAGACAGCGCTGTGAGGATCTCAGCGTGCTTTTGCCAAAGGCGATAATAATAAACGGTGATGGCACTGACGAGGAACTTCTGAAGGAAGAGGGCATAGAGTATGCAGAGTCATTTGTGGCTCTCACGGGAATAGACGAAGAAAATATCTTGCTCACTCTTCATGCCAGACAGGTGTCAAATGCTAAGACTATCACAAAGATAAACAGGATAAACTTCAAGGACGTTATAAGCAGACTGGACCTTGGAAGCGTAGTATATCCAAGATATATCACCTCTGAGGCGATAATAGCCTACGTCCGTGCGAAGAATGAATCGGGAGATAGCAATATCGAAACGCTGTATCATTTGTTCGATCATAGAGTAGAAGCTATCGAGTTCAAGGTGGATCAGGAGTCAGAGGTCACAGGTGCACCGCTTCAGGCTCTTGATTTAAAAAGACATTTGCTTGTAGCGTTCATAAATCGAAACGGCAAGATCATTATCCCGAGCGGTCAGGATACTATAGAGAGGGGCGACACTGTAATGGTCGTCACTACTCATACGGGATTTAACGATATCACTGATATTCTGAAATAGCGGAGGAAATATGAACAGCTCGATCATTCGATATATTTTAGGAAACGTTATGCGAATGGAAGCCTGCTTTTTGCTGCTGCCTTGCATAGTGTCTCTGGTTTACGGGGAAGGCGTGGGACTTTATTATCTTGGAACAGCCATTGTGTGCCTTGCTATTGGTGTGGTAATGGCTTGGAAAAAGCCTAAAAACTATGTGTTTTATCTCAAAGAGGGTTGTATAGCAACATCTTTGAGCTGGATAGTTATGAGCCTTGTCGGGTGTATGCCTTTTTGGATAAGCGGAGAGATACCAAGCTTCACGGATGCTATGTTTGAAACAGTTTCCGGCTTTACAACAACTGGTGCTTCGATCCTTACCAATGTTGAGGCACTTTCTCATACTGCACTTTTTTGGCGAAGCTTCACGCACTGGATAGGCGGTATGGGAGTTCTTGTTTTCCTGCTCGCTATCATACCGCTGAGCGGTGGCTCAAATATAAATCTTATGAGGGCGGAAAGCCCCGGTCCGTCAGTGGGCAAGCTTGTTCCGAAGATGAAATATACCGCAAGGATACTTTATATAATCTATTTTGGCATGACCATATTGGAATTTATTTTTCTTATCATCGGCAAAATGCCTGTGTTTGACAGCATCTGTACAGCCGTTGGAACGGCAGGCACGGGTGGTTTTGGAGTCAAGAACGACAGCTTGGGAAGCTATTCGCCATATTTGCAGTGGGTGGTTGCCATATTCATGATACTGTTTGGCGTGAATTTTAACGCATACTATTATATTATATACAGGCATTTTAAAAAGGCATTCAAAATGGAGGAAGTACGGTGCTATTTTGCTATAATCCTCATTGCCACAGCTATAATATTCGCAAATATCCTCGACCGCTGTGTTAGCATTTTTGACGCACTCACAAAGTCAGTCTTTCAGGTGGCGTCACTAATTACAAGTACGGGCTTTTCAAGCACTGACTTTAATCTGTGGCCTCAGATATGCCGGACGGTGCTTGTACTTATAATGTTCATAGGAGCTTGCGCAGGCAGTACGGGCGGAGGTATAAAGGTATCAAGAGTGATCGTGCTTTTCAAGACAATGATAAAGGAGCTTCACTCATATATACACCCAAAGAGCATACGAAAGGTAAACCTTGACGGCAAACCTGTTGAGCATGAGATAGTGCGTTCTATAAATGTTTATATCGTAACATTCGTGATAATTTTTGCTTCATCAGTTTTTATGGTGGCATTTGATGGTAAAGATCTTGTAACAAACTTTACTGCTGTGCTGACAACCATCAATAACATGGGACCTGGTCTTGCGGAGGTAGGTCCAACAGGCAACTTTTCAAACTTCTCTGTTTTTTCAAAGTTCGTTTTCATGTTCGATATGCTTGCAGGCAGATTGGAGCTTTTCCCTCTGCTGATACTTTTCCACCCCTCTGCATGGAAAGATCTTATCTCTAAAAGGGCGGAAGCAAGAAAATTCTGATAACATAAAAAGGACTGCATCTCGACCCATTCAGGGACGATGTGCAGTCTTTTGATTTTCTATAAGGTATGTTATTTAAATAAAAAACCTGCTGTCATGTCAAGATAATTTCCGCCGCTGTAGTTTGGATACTGCTTCTCGACTTCTGCCTTGAAGCTTTCTGCGCTTGTGCAGTTTGCAGCAATGGATTTAAGGTTTTCAAGATAGTCTATCTTTGTCTGAGCGTCTTTAAGATCCTCAGGTGTGTAGTGGGAAGTGAGTATAAGGTCATAGCCCTTTGCGATATAGTCACGAAGCTGTGCAATTATTGCGTCAGCGTGACCTGCCCCTGCAACGATAGAGTGGCAATCGTGACCGAGCATATGAGTGTAAACTGCATTTATCTCAGGTATCTCAACGTCAAATGCCTCAGAAGTCTGCTTGATAACAAAATCAATGCCGCCGATAGCGATCTTGCCCTCGCCGATAACGTTCGTTATCTTGTGAACTGACTTGTCGAAAATATCGCCGAATGCGCCTGTGAAGTTGTTGATAAGAGCCTTTCCACCACCGTTTTCTGAATATTCCACAGCGTTCTGTGTTGCATACTTAGGCACGTCAGGCAGGAACGTTGCGCCTGCGCCGTGATATGCCACCAGCATACCTTCTACCTCAACGTCCTTGAGATAGTCTGCAAGCTCGGTATTGTTGTCAAAGAAGCAAGGTGACTCGATAACGACAGCCTTGCCGTTTTTCTCGACGATAAAAACTTCGTTGTCGATAAAATCGTTGGTCTTGTAAGCGTGAAGCTTTATGCCACCGAAATCGTAAACGTTCACTTCGCCTTTTGCGAGCTTAACAGATGTAAATGTATTTTTGTTCATAATATATTCCTCCTAAAGTTTTGCGTTTGGATTTGACTTTCGGAAGAACAAGCGCTTGATCTCTTTCCTTGACTTTATCATATCACAAAGTTTTTACCTTGAAAAGTACGCACTTTTTTGTAAGGTAGTTACCAAAAAGTAAGTTTTGCGCAAAAACGCTGTTTTTATGTAAAAATAAAATTGTAAACATTATATGAATAAAACTAATGTTGCTTTTTGGCTTGTAATATGCTATAATGAATGTAACATTCTAAATGAAACTATTGAGGTGATAATATGCTGAGAAAAGAAGATCTGCCTGAATGTCCTATAGCAACAACTGTGCAGCTTATCGGCAACAAGTGGAAACTGCTTATCCTGCGCAATTTGCGTATGCGTCCATGGCGGTTTAATGAGCTTCAAAAGTCACTGACAGGTATAATTCAGAAGGTGCTTACGGAAAATCTCCGTGCAATGGAATCAGACGGGATAATCGTTCGCACTGTTTATGCAGAAGTGCCGCCGAGAGTAGAGTATTCGCTAAGCGACCTTGGCGAGACCATGCGTCCTATTTTAGACGCTATGGAGAAGTGGGGAAATGAATATAAGGCATCATTTAATTGAATTATAATAATATACAGAATAAGTAAATGCAAAAGACTGCATATCGACCTGAAAATGATCGTAATGCAGTCTTTTGTTGTAAGATCAAATTGTAAATTTAAAAATGCTAGCTTTTTACGCCTGTTATTTTACAGCCTTTTTGAACTGCTGTTCATATTTATGCTTGGTCGCTATTCCGCCTCTTATATGTCTTTCACGTTTGTTTTCCTCAAGGACCTCTTTTACGCTTTTGAAAAGCTGAGGAGAGATTTTCGGCAGACGTTCTGTCAGATCCTTATGTACTGTGGATTTGCTTATGCCAAATTCCTTTGCCGCACAGCGTACCGTGGCTCTGTGTGCCGCAACATATTCTCCAAGCAGCACACATCGTTCCTTTTCGGATCCATTCATTGTTCACACCCCATTAAATTTTTCTGTAGTAATCTATATGCTGTTGCTTACCTCATTATTACTTGACGTTCTTTCAGACTTTACAAAATAATTGCCGATAATCAAATATTTTTATGCAAAATGCTTGAAATCACACTTGGAATGTGCTATAATGTAAGTGTGATAGAGATACTGTCACAGAATATGAACGAAACGAGGGGATAAGGGCAATGAAACTTAATTTTATCGGTGCAACACATGAGGTAACGGGAAGCTGTACATATATAGAAGCCTGCGGAAAGAGATTTCTGGTGGATTTCGGAATGGAGCAGGGCGTTGACTATTTTGAAAATGCGAAGATACCTTGTCCTCCTGGAAATATAGATTTTGTATTGCTGACTCATGCTCATATAGATCATTCAGGTCTGCTTCCACTGTTGGCGGCAGGCGGCTTTGCTGGACAGATACACGCAACGGAGGCCACTTGTAATTTATGTGAGATAATGCTGAGAGATTCAGCGCATATTCAGGAGTTTGAAGCAGAGTGGAGAAGCAGAAAGGGCAAACGTAAGGGTACAGGCGAGGTGTCGCCACTCTATACTATGGCAGACGCAGAGGCGGCTATTGCCTGCCTTTGCCCACACCCATACAGTGAGGTGACGGAGATATCCGAGGGCATAAAGGTACGCTTTATCGACGCAGGTCACCTGCTTGGCTCGTCAAGTATCGAGATATGGCTCACAGAGGACGGCGAAGAACGTAAGATCGTATTTTCGGGAGATATAGGAAACCTTGACCAGCCTCTTATCAGAGATCCGCAGTATATAACGGAGGCAGATTATGTTGTAATGGAGTCCACATATGGTAACCGTCGCCATGATAAGCCGAAGGACTATGCAAAGAGTCTTGCAGAGGTCATTCAAAAGACATTTGACAGGGGAGGAAATCTTGTTATACCGTCCTTTGCAGTGGGCAGAACTCAGGAACTGCTGTATTTTATAAGGCATATCAAGGCGGAGAATATGGTGACGGGTCATGGGGATTTTCCTGTGTATGTGGATTCTCCACTTGCTATCGAGGCAACGCAGATATTCAACAAGAACAAAAATTCCTGTTTCGATGAAGAGGCAATGTCCTATGTGAACAAGGGCATAAATCCTATCACTTTCAGCGGACTTAATATTGCTGTCACAAGTGACGAGTCAAGAGCAATTAACTTTATCGACACGCCTAAGATAATAATTTCCGCAAGCGGTATGTGCGAGGCAGGCAGAATAAAACATCACCTCAAGCACAATTTGTGGAAACCTGAAAACACCATACTTTTTGTGGGCTATCAGGCTATGAATACTCTTGGCAGAAGCCTTGTGGAGGGTGCAAAAACTGCAAAGCTTTTCGGTGAGGAAGTCGTTGTCAGGGCTGAGATACTTGTGCTGCCAGGCGTGAGCGGTCATGCTGACGTTGACGGTCTGGACAGGTGGATAAAAAGCTATGAAAAGCCGCCTAAGAAAGTCTTTGTCAACCACGGCGAGGATTCTGTTGCCGAGGCGTATAAGGAGCATTTGCGCAACGATTTCGGGCTTAACGCCTTTGCACCTTACAGCGGTGCGGAACTTGATCTTATAAGCGGCGAGTTCAAAAACACGACCCCTATAAAGATAGTCAAGAAGACAGGTGCGTCGCCTAATTATCAGCGTCTGCTCAGCGCTCTTGACAGGCTGACGGCTTTGGTAAACAAAAGCTCAGGTCTTACGAATAAAGACCTTGCAAAGCTCACTGATACCATAAATAATATCTGTGCAAAGTGGAACGATTAGCTTTTGCTGCACATATAATATGAGATACAGGGCAACACTGCACGCTTTATGTGTGGTGTTGCCTGACGCATACGAAAGGAACAAACCACACAATGAAAAAGATACACGTCAGTGCTATAAACAGAAAGGTCAGAGTTGACGAAAAGCTTTTTGTTGAAGAGTGCGACAGAAAATATAATGAAAAGCTCGTTGCCATTGCAGACAGCATCGAGGAGCATCAAAAGGAGAAGCCTATATTGCTTTTGGCAGGTCCGTCAGGGGCGGGCAAGACCACAACAGCGTTGAAAATAGAGGAAATACTTGACAGCAGGGGGATGCACACCCACACTATCTCTATGGACGATTATTTTCTGCCTGCTGACAGCTTCACCGCTGTTATAGGAGAGGACGGAAAGCCTGACTATGAATCTCCTGACAGGATAGACAGAAAGCTTCTTTATGAGCATATGGAAAAGATAAACAGCGGTGAGGAAGTCGTTCTGCCGAAGTTTGAATTTTCAGAACAATGCAGGCGTGATGGAGAAAGACTCAGACGAAACAAAAACGACATAGTTGTTTTTGAGGGTATCCATGCCCTTAACCCGGAGGTCACAGGTGCGGCAGGAGATTATGCAAGATGTATGTACGTCAGTGTAAGAAGCAGACTTGAATTGAGAGACGGTGAGCTTCTGCATCCTTGCTATATCAGGCTTATGCGCAGACTTATAAGGGACGGATTTTTCCGTGGCAGAAGTGCAGCGGAAACACTAGATATGTTCGACAGCGTTGAGGCTGGCGAGAACAAGTATATAATGCCATACAAGCACAGGGCTGAGTTTTCAGTGGATACTTTTCACGCTTATGAGCCTGCCTTGTATAAGAACTATCTTTTGGATACACTGCGACGTGAGAGCAGGAGTTATAAGGATTTTGAACGCTTTTTGCCTATGCTAAAAGCCCTTGAGGAGATAGAGCCGGTGATGCTCGAAAGTGTGCCTGTAAATTCCCTTGCAAGGGAGTTTGTAGGTGAAAGCAGCTATAGATACTAAGACGATAAAACGCCGTCGGAAAAGGACGGCGTTTTGCTATGTTTGCTTGACTTTTTTTATAAAAAGTAGTAAAATGAAATAAGGTAAGTATAGGTATTTTTGAAAACGTTTTCCTGAACGTGATCATTGAATAAAAAATTAGTGGGGATAAAAATGAATTTTGATAATGATTTGATGCTTTTCTTCCGAACGATATATGAAGATTCGGCAGATATGGACGAATGCAGTGCCAAGGTGAAAAGTGCTGTGGCTGCTGTGGCAGACAAGCTTGACATCGTCAGAGCGGAGCTTGCAGTGAAAATGCCTGCAACAAAGCTTTGTGAGGATGGAGCAGATATGCTCATGGTGCTTTATGACAGAGAGAAGGACGTGGAAAACGAGCCTTTTGAGGCAAGTTTTCCTTTGTTTGAAGGCGGCTTTATAACAGTGACCTTTTATTCTGGTAATTCCAATGGCTTTGATAACGAGCAAAGGAATATCGTAGAGATAATTGCAAACACTGTTTTTATCCAGTTTAACAGGGTAGTTATGCAGGAGCTTGTTACTCATGTTATAAAAACGGATATCGAAACAGGTGCAGCAACTTTAGACGCTTTGATAAATTACGCTGGTATGCTTATAGCGCAAAACAGGATAGAGGATTTCAGTATAATCTTTTTCAATATACATAACTTCAAATATGTAAATAAGGTATTAAATTACGAACAGGGCGACGTTGTTTTGCGTAATTATACAAAAACGATATACCGAAATCTTTCAGATGGTGAGATGATCGCAAGACTTGGCGGCGATAATTTCGTTATGCTTGTAAAGAACGAATCGCTCAGAGAATATATTGATATGCTCAGCTTTATGAACATAAGGTATGACGATGGCAAAGTATCAAAGGATTTTATTTTTAGTGCAACCATCGGATATTCGTCAACTGTGGGTATAAGATATCCAAGAGAAGTAATGGCTCGTGCAAGCATTGCATATGCTGCTGCAAGACGAGTTGGCGCAGGTCATGTAATAGAGTATTCCGAAAATATAAAACAAGAACTGATGAAAATTCAGGGAGTGCTGTCAAACTTCATGGCTGGGCTTATGGCAGGTGAGTTTGAGGTGTATTATCAGCCAAAGGTACGCATCGAAACCAAGGAGATATTTGGTGCAGAAGCCCTTGTACGTTGGCATAGAAAGGGAAGGTTATCAGCACCGGTGGAGTTTATTCCGCTTCTTACGAATGACGGAAGCATAATAAAGCTTGACTACTATGTGCTTGAAGAAGTTTGCAAATGGCTGAGAAAACGCATAGATATGGGTTTTGAACCCTTGAGGATATCAGTGAATTTTTCGAGGAAGCACCTGGAAGAAAAAAATATGATAGGTAATATAGTTGCCTTGATCGACAAATACGAGCTTGATCACCAGCTTATAGAAATAGAGCTTACTGAAAGCGAGGATTATCAGAATTTTGAGCTTATCACAGAGATCGTGAATGGTCTGAGAGCTAATGGTATCGTCACATCTATGGACGATTTTGGTACTGGCTTTTCATCGCTCAATATGATAAAGAATGTTGATCTGCAGGTAATAAAGATAGACAAGTCCTTTATTCCTCTTGAAAAGGATTATGAGGGCAAGGATAAAGATCTTATAATGTTCTATTACATTATAAAAATGGTTAAAAAGCTTGGCAAGGAAACTATCGCCGAGGGAGTTGAAACTGAGCAGCAGCTTGACTATCTCAGAGAAGTTGGCTGTGACGCTGTTCAGGGCTTTGTGTTTGACAAGCCTCTGCCTGCGGCTGAGTTTGAGAAACGTCTTGCCTGCGGTTATAACTGATAAATAAAAGGACGAACATTTTGTGTTCGTCCTTTTTTTTTGCATGAATGAAAACAGCCGCAGACCGCCAGCCTTTTGCAATGTGTGATTATTTATCCTGTGTGGAAAGTATCTTTCTAGTCTGAGGTATCTCGAAAAGTGCAAACGCACCGATAGCTGTGAATATCATTTCAGGAAGCATATATGAGCCGTTGTAAAGCAGGCTGTAGAGTACGCTGTTGTCTGTTGAGAAGCCGTCCCACAGTGCACCGAATGACTTCCAGATAACAACGCCGCTGATGAAGTGGCAAACAAATCTCAGGAAAACTGCTATCATCGTTCCTGCTATCCAGCCTACTGCGCCTTTCTTTCTGAACATTCCTGCCACACCGAGAACTGTGTAGGCTGCAAGATAGTCAATGAATATGCAGGCAACGAGCATTATAGGAGAAAGCCCCCAGCCGAAAAGTCCGTCTGTGATACCCTGAATGAACTGAATGAGAGAGAAAACAAATGCCGCTCCAAGACCCTTTGCTACGCCATGCTTAATGCTGAAAACGGCTATAGGAAGCATGGAGAGCAGTGTGATAGAGCCGCCCCAAGGGAGCTTGTATACTCTGATAAAGCTAAGCACTGTTGCCAGTGCCACCATTACTGCACCCTCGACCAATGTGAGTGTTTTTGAATTTTTCATATTATACCATTCCTTTCTGCGTACAAAAAATGCGTATGCCTGATAAAAGGGCATACGCATAGATATACACACTATTTTCCTACGCTGGCATTACCCATATCAGGTGCGGTCAGAACATCAATTTGCTCTTTCTCAGCCGAAAAACATTCAGCTCCCGTGTCGTTTTATGTACTATTGTTATTATACTGCTTTTTTCGTGGGTTTTCAATAGCTTTTCTGATTTTCCCCACCTAAATTGTATGAAAACATAAATATTTGTCACAAAACCGCATTTTATTATTAGTTTTGTACATCTTTGCTGAGTATCTCCTCTATGTTCTCAAAAATAAATTCCTGCGCCTGCTTTGGAAAAAGTATCGTCTTGTAGCTGTTTCCAAGCTGTGATATTTTTTCACGCTCTATTATTCCTGCTTCAGGGGAAAGTATTGTGGTTTCAAGAAAGCCCCTGCCGTTTGCACCGTCTTTTGCAAGATAATTTTCACCTATGAGCCATTCTTTTATGGCAAGTTTTATGCTTCTTATATCGCCGTCTGTGCCGAGCTGATAGAAAATGCTGTCGCATACCTCTGAAAGGGTCATATCCTGTTCCTTGCCTGAAAGCTCACCTGCGTGGGCGATTATATATTCCTTTGTGCTTTGACCGCCAACCGCATTTTGCTTTTGCAGATAGCCCTCTGGGATATATTTATAACCCGAAGCGGCGTCAGGATTTTCCTTGAGATATTTCTGTATCTCAGCTACAAAGTATCTTCCATAACGTTCCTGCTTTGACTTTCCCACCCCTGAGATATTCAAAAGCTCCGTTTGCGTCTTAGGCAGCTTTATACACATATCACGCAGTGAAGCGTCTGTAAGAATGATATATGCAGGCAGGCTTGCCTGTGCCGCCAGTCTGCTCCGCACTGCTCTGAGCCGTCCGAAAAGCTCCTTGTCGAATGTCGTAACTTCGTCCCTGCCGATCTTTGTGACCGTTTCGCTCTTTGGCTTTTTCTTTGGAAGGCGTATTGTAATAGTCTTTTTGTCCATTAATATTTCTGCAGACCTTCTTGTAAGGGTAAGCACAGAAAAATCCCCGTGTGAAGTCTGTGTGATGTAATCATCAGCTTCAAGAAAAGCTATGAGCCTGCGGATATAGACCTGCGTGGAGTCTTTCATTATGCCGTATGTCGAAAGAGTGGAAAGGTCAAAACGCTTTACCTTTTCGGAGTCTGAGCCTTTAAGTATCTGTGCTATGACACCTGCTCCAAAAGAAAGGTTTCGCTGGTGAAGTCTATAAATGCAGGAAAGCACTTTTTGGCAATCTACAGACACGTCAACTTCTTCTGTTTCTCCGAAATCACCCAAACAGCCTGAACAGTTCTGACAAGGCTTGTCCTGCTTCTCACCGAAATATCCAAGGATAAACTCTCTCAGACAGCCGTTTGTATTGCAGTAATCGGTCATCTTTTTCAGACGCATAAGATCACGTTTGCGTATCATTTCAAGAGTGTCATCGTCAAGGTCGGGATTGTCATGAGAATTGTTTATAAGAAACTTGTTGGTCGCAACGTCCTGACCGCTGTAGAGCAAAATGCACTTTGCTTCGTTGCCGTCACGTCCCGCTCTGCCTGCCTCCTGATAATAGCTTTCAATATTCTTAGGCATATTATAATGTATGACATAGCTCACGTTTGATTTGTCTATTCCCATGCCGAAAGCATTGGTCGCCACCATGACCTGGACACGATCAAAGATAAAATCGTCTTGATTTTTACGCCTTTCCTCATCAGAAAGTCCTGCATGATAGCGTGAAGCGTTGTAGCCGTCGGCACAGAGCTTTTCACACACGCTCTCAACATTTTTTCTTGTAGAGCAGTAGATTATTCCGCAGTTGTCCTTGTATTTCTCAACTATCCTCACTGTTTCACTGTATTTGTCATGAGGGTGAGAAACGCCAAAGTAGAGATTTTTTCTGTCAAAGCCTGTGGTTATGGTGAAAGGGTCACGGAGTTCAAGCATTTTGATAATGTCCGCTTTTACTTCTGCGGTGGCAGTGGCGGTGAATGCGCTGACTATGGGGCGGTAGGGAAGTTTGCCAAGAAACTCGGGTATCCTCATATAGGAAGGTCTGAAATCCTGTCCCCACTGAGAAACGCAGTGGGCTTCGTCCACCGCAAGCATGGATATCTTCACCGACGAAGCCAGTGACAAAAACGATCCTGTCATCAGCCTTTCAGGTGCAACATATATTATCTTGTACATACCACGTGCGGCGTTTGATATAGCCATTTCATACTGTGCCGCCGTCAGTGACGAGTTCAGATACGCTGCCCTCACTCCCGATTGTATCAGCGAGTTCACCTGATCTTTCATAAGGGATATGAGAGGCGAAACAACTATAGTTATCCCGTCAAACATAAGAGCAGGTATTTGATAGCACATAGATTTGCCTGCGCCTGTTGGCATAACTCCAAGGCAGTCACGCCCTGCAAGTATGCTGTCTATGATCTGCTCCTGACCGTTTCTGAACTGAGAGTGTCCGAAAAAGTCCTGAAGCACTGAATACTTATTGCGAAAATCTGTCATTTTATCCTAACTTTCCATTGTGTGTATGCTTATATTATACTACCAAAAACCAGCTAAGTCAAACAGATATACAAAATTCCATGCACGATTTTGTAACATCTTTTCCTTAGTCGCTATTGTAATTTTATCGGGATTATGTTATAATAGGCTTGATAAATAATTAGTTATAAAAATATAAAAAATTAACAAATCTCCAAAGGAAGGATTGTCTGAACACAGTCGTATATTCAGGCATGGTGAAGATCATGGATATGGAAAATAAATTGTGGCAAAGCTATTTTGGTGCTGTCTGGGGAAAGGTTTGTTCAATATGGCACAATATCGGCGGGTTTGTTATGGACGAGAAAAGCGGAGAGTTTTATGCCGATGAAAACTGTCGTGCTCTTATGGGACTTAGAGAGAACACAGATTATGACAAGTTCAGAGATATAGTTGCATTGAACGGCGGAGGACGAGATCTTGGCCTGCCGTTGTGTATAGAACTTCTTGACACTCCAAGTGGCATTACCGCCGGAATAGTGTATCTGTCGAAAGAATATATGTCAAAAAGTGTTTTTGAAGGGATCGACATTATACCACAATCAGAGCTTGTAAGACTTCTTGATGGAATGACACGCTCATCATTGCTTGCTCTTGTAAGATTTGATGGAGCAGGGAAGCTTTTGGATTCAGACTACTGCATAGGGGAGGCACTTAAGGCGGCTGTTGCGGTTTTGCCTGAAAATACTGTAACGGCATTCAATTCAGACGGTCAGTTTTGGATATATGTTCCACGCTTTGGAGGTAAGCCTGAGGAATTTGCTGACAATATACGTAAAGCGGTGAAGGAGTGTTGCCTGCCAGATGAATTTGGAGTGAGATCGTCTTCAAATCATTCGCTGTCTGTGACGGCAGGCATAAGCAGCGGCTTTGAAGTGCCAGCAAGACTCATGCACGCAGCAGGCTTTGCACTCTATGAAGCTAAGGCAAAGGGTGCAGGCAGTATTTGTTGCTTTGATCCTGAAAAATATGCAAAGCAGAAGAGCGATATCGAGAATATCAGGGCTTTTTCAGAGCTTCTTGATAAAAATCTGTTTACATATCATTTTCAGCCTATCGTTAGTGCTTCAACAGGCGAGATAGTCGCTTATGAAGCGCTTATGAGAACAAAGGGAAATATAGCACTCAATCCGCTTCAGATACTCAACTGTGCTAAAAATTTTGGCAGACTTTACGATATAGAGAAAGCTACACTGAAAAATACTCTTAAATATCTCAGCAAGCATCAGCTTGATTTTGAAAACCGCAGGCTGTATATAAATTCAATATCATCTCATGCTCTTGACGATAAGGATTTTTATGCGATCGTCAATGATTATGGCGAACTTCTTGAAAAGGTCGTTATCGAAATGACAGAGCAGACAGAGATCAGCGAGGATGACCTCGATAGAATAAGGGTGCGTCTTGAAAAGAACAATATGAGCCTTGCTATTGACGATTACGGCACAGGCTATTCAAATACATCGAATCTTCTGCGATATGATCCTGAGGTGGTAAAGATAGACCGTTCCCTCATTTCTGGCATTGACCAGAATCCTAAGGCTCAGAAGATAGTTTCAAAAATGGTGGAATATTTCCATTCAAGCGGATATACCGCACTTGCAGAGGGTGTTGAAACAAGCGAAGAACTTAAAACCATGATATATTTCGGCGTCGATCTTATTCAGGGTTATTATGTTTCTAAGCCGAAGCCTGTGCTTATCCACGATATCTCAGAAAATATCCGTGAGGAGATAGTGGCTTACAGTATCGAGGCTGGAGATAAAGATAAAAAGGTCTTCCACGCTGAGGATAATGACGTTATCGACCTTGCTGAGATGTATAAAAAAAGATATTCTGACATTTTTCTCGGCACAGGTACATTTACTCTTTCAGGAAAGGCTGAGGACGATTGTGCGGTGCCTTTGTCCGTGACAATTGGTAATGGTGTTGATTGCGTCATTCACTTGAAAAACGCATGGCTCACTATATATGAGGATCTGCCGATCATAAAGCTAGGCACCGGTTCGAGAGTCAGGATAGTGTGCAGCGGTGAAGATCGTATAGACGGCAGAGGTATTTATGTTCCTGAGGGATCGTCGTTAGAGCTTGTAGGCTCAGGTGAGCTTTATATCAGATCAGAATCACAGGATTGCTATGCAATAGGTACTGACAGCAAGCAGCCTTGTGGAAGGATAACTGTCGCAATGACAGGTGTTCTTGATATAACTGCAAATGGCGACAAGTGCGTCGGCATAGGCGGAGGAGGCTGCAAAGATGGTATTGTCATTGCAGGCGGTGATATAGCTGTAAATTGCAGTGGCGATAGGTGCGTTGGTATTGGAAGCATCGATGGCGACGCAGATGTGACTATATCAAACTGTGGCTGCAGACTAAAGCTTGCGGCAGGAATGTCAGTGGGCATTGGTGCCGTAAAGGGCAGTGCTGATATAAGCATTTCAGACTATAACATTAGCTGTGTGCTTTCGGGAAATAATCTGACTGCAGTGGGAGTTATGAGTAACGGGACCGGAAAGATATGTATTCTTGATGGCAGGCTCAACATTTCCATGAAAGGACGAACTCTCAACTGTGTGGGAACAAGGGGCGGCAAGCTTGACTGTGAACTTGAAAATACTGTCTTTACGCTTTACTGCGAGGGTGGTTCTGTTTCAGGCGTTGGAGATAAAACAGGCAAAGGTGACGTGACAGCAAAAAGCTGTCAGTTTGATGTAATGTTCCTTACAGGCGACGGTTGGGAAATTGGAAGTCCGGAGGGTATGCTTTCGGTCACTGACTGTAAGAAAAATATTAAGATAAACGAATAAGGCAAAGCACATAGGCGTGCCTTGTGTGACGCTGCTTTAGATCGTCTGAAGCAGCACGGCTGATTTGTACGGAGGATCATGAGATGATGAATGATACTGCTAAACGCAGACGTATAAAAATAGGACTTTTGGTGAGCCACCTTGAAGATGATTTTGACGATGCGGTTGCAGAGGGCGCAATGATAGGCGCAGAGCAGTGCGACGCCGACCTCGTTATTTTTCCAGGCAGATATATAGATGGAATCTATGCCGATAAGCTGAGAACGGTGTATGAGTATCAGTATAATACTTTGTTCGATATGGCGGCGGCAAATAAGTTCGACGTTCTGCTTGTGCTTATCGGCACACTTGGAACATATCTTGACAACGAGCATAAGGCTCAGTTTCTGAAAAAATTTGCTGGAACGCCTGTTATAACTATAACGGCACATATTGATGGTTATCCTTGTATCATGCTCGACAACAGAACGGGAATGAAGGAGGCTATAGAACATCTTATAAAGGTGCATGGCTGTAAAAAGATAGGTATGGTAAGCGGACCTAAAACAAGTGATGATGCCCTTGAAAGACTTGACGTTTACAAGGAAACTCTTGAGGAAAATGGTATCATCTATGACGAAAAGCGTGTTGCATATGGTAATTTTTCGAAATTCTGTGTTGACGAAGTCGGAAAGCTAATTGACGATAATCCAGAACTTGATGCTATCGTTTTTGCAAACGACCAGATGGCAATTGCAGGCTATAAGGCTATGGAAGAGCGTGGGATACGTCCCGGTAAGGATATCCTTGTGACAGGCTTTGACGACGATCCAGTGGCTGAGGAGCTTAATCCGCATTTGACGACTGTCAAGGCTGACCCCTCTGAACTTGGCTATCATGCCGTTCAGGAGGCTGTGAACTATGTTATAAATAAGGCTATAAACAACGATAAGATCTCTTCGGGAATGGTAAGAAGAAATTCCTGCGGCTGTCAGGGCAACTCAAAATTAAAGACCATATCTTTTGGACGCATATCAGATGATCCGGAAGCGTTTGCAAGAAGAATGGGACAGTTTTTGTTCAATAAATACAGTGCAAGTGAAACAACTGCGAAAATGCGAGAAAATTACGTCAAGATAATATATGCTCTTGATGATTATGCCCGTGAGGAAAACCTTGATAATGAGGTCAAAAAAGACAAAGTATTAGAAATGACCTCAACTCTTGCCAGTGAAGAATTTTTTAGGTTTGTGAGCGTTGATGAGCTTTATGCTTCTGTTGAGTATATTCAGCAAAAGCTTATCTCTCGTTTTGATAACGTGGAGAAGCATTTAAAGTTAAATCAGACTTTTATTCAGATATACAAGATACTGGCAGAACGCAATGCGAATTACTGTAAGGAAAAGCTTGAGGATAATGAGTTTCTTGCATGGCAGGCAAACTCTATCACAAGGGATATGCTTGTGTTTGAAGCTTATGATGACAGAGCATATGAAACCGTTGTGGATAAGCTTACGAGGCTTCATATGGAATCAAGCTTTCTGTTCAGCTTTGAGCCTGCCCTTATTCACCTTGGTACAGATAAGTGGCAACCGCCGGAATATATGTATCTCAAAGCCTATCACAATGGTTCTGACGCTATACAGCTCCCGCATGAAGAGCAGGCTGTAAAGTATACAGAGCTGTTGTCGAATAAGTATCTGCCAACAGACAGACGTTATACATTAGTGGTATCACCATTGTTCTCTAACGAGGAGCATTACGGAATACTGATGTGTGAGATAAAGCATGAGTATTTTAATTATTTACAGTCGGTGACAGTTCAGCTTTGTGCGGCACTTAAAATAATAACCTTGATGAAGCAGCAGGCTGTTACCCAGAAGCAGCTTAAAAAGAGCCTTATCGAGATCAAGGAGAACAATGAGCTTCTTCGAGATCTTTCAAGGCAGGACGCTTTGACGGGCTGCTACAATCGAAGGGGATTTTTTGAGGAACTTCGTAAAAGACTAAGCAATGACAAAAACGAGGGTGAAAAGGCTATCATGGTCTTTGCCGACCTTGACTGTCTGAAAACCATAAATGATAAATTTGGTCACGAGGAGGGCGACTTTGCTATACTATCTGCGGCAAAGATACTTAAACACTCTTTTGGCAACAGTGAGATAGTGGGTCGTATAGGCGGCGATGAGTTCGTTGTATGCGCTTTTCTTGATAACGCAATAGATATCCCGTCAATGAGAAACCATATAGAAGCGGTCACAAGAGAATACAATATTAAATATGCCGCCGATAAGCCATATATAATCCATACGAGCGTAGGAGTTTATCCGTTCGTATGCAGTGCCACGCTTGAGATAGGAGAGCTTCTCAGCCATGCTGATATCCTGCTTTATGAGGAAAAAAAGCACAAGAGGAGTATTCTTAAAAGCGATTATGAATAACATTTGCAGGCTGTCTGAAAAAGGCAGCCTGCTTTTTGTTTTTATGCTTGACAAAATATCATGGCTGTGATATAATAAAACATATTTTACGAAAGGAGCGTCGGATGACATGAGAATTACAAGAATATGGGTGAGAAATTATTAAACTGAATATCAGGCAGGTGCATTGGCACAAGCCGCTCCGACTCTTCCGTATAACGTTTTGGTTACACGCCTGAGGGTGTGTTTTTTTATGCCTGAAAAAGCCGAAGAGCGGCTTGATAACAGACATTAGGAGTGATTAATATGGCAGAAATGTTTGACAACACAATAAAGAAAGACCGTGTGCTGCTTGCGGCAGTGGACACAGGTTCGTATGACGTGGAGCTTTCCCTTGACGAGCTTGAAGAGCTGACAGAAACAGCAGGCGGTGAGGTGATAGCGAGAGTGACGCAGAAAAGACCGTCCTTTGACAGCGGTACCTGCATAGGCTCAGGCAGGCTTGAAGAAATGGCTGAGATATGCAGAAATGAAAATATCGACAGGATAGTTTTTGACTGCGAGCTTACAGCCACACAGATAAGAAATATCGAGGACGTGTGCGGCGTTTTCACTATTGACAGAACTATGCTCATACTGGATATCTTTGCTCAGCGTGCGACTACTCGTGAGGGCAGATTGCAGGTAGAGATAGCACAGAACAAATACAGACTTCCAAGGCTTGCAGGCATGGGAACTAATATGTCACGTCTTGGCGGTGGTATCGGCACAAGAGGTCCTGGTGAGTCGAAGCTTGAAACTGACAAGCGACACATCAGAACACGCATTGCGGCACTTTCAGACGAGCTTAAGGAGATAGAGAAGCGTCGTGGGCTTATGAGAAAACGCCGCAAGAAAGACGGTGTTCTTACAGCGGCGATAGTGGGCTATACAAACGTGGGCAAATCCACACTGCTTAATTATCTTACAGAAGCGGGCGTGCTTGCAGAGAACAAGCTTTTTGCGACTTTGGAAACAACATCAAGGGCTATAGAGCTTCCTGACGGCAGGTCGGTGACGCTTATTGACACGGTAGGACTTATCAGACGTCTGCCGCATCAGCTTGTGGAAGCTTTCAAATCCACTCTTGAAGAGGCGGCAAGTGCGGACGTTATAATCCATGTGTGCGACGCCTCGGCTGATGACTGCGAGGAGCAGGCAAAAGTTACCCTTGAACTGCTCAAAGAGCTTGGCTGTGAGGGAATACCTGTGGTGACAGTGTTCAACAAGTGCGACAAAGTGCCTTATATAAATGAGCTTGACACGTCGGGTGAAGCGGTGAAGATATCCGCCAAAAACGGCACAGGCATTGACAGCCTGCTTGCGGCTATACAAAAGGCGTTACCCGAAAACAGCGTAAGATGCAGGCTTCTTTTGCCTTTTGACAAGGCGGGTCTTGTGAACACCATAAGGCAGGAGGGCAGGATATTCAGCGAGGATTATACCGCTGAGGGTATCGTTCTTGACGCTCTTGTGGATATCAAGGTCTATCATCTTGTGGAAAGCTATAAGGTGAAAAACGAAGAATAAAGTGTTTTTCAAACGTTAAAAAAATGTAAACTCACAGGCAGGGCTATTGACAAGCCCTGCCTGTGAGAGTATAATAATCGTGGTTAGCAATAACAAATAAATCGAAAGGAAAAAACAGAATATGTCTACTGTTATCATGTCTGCAGTCTTTACATACTTCTTTATGAGCTTGAGCTACTTTTATGGCTTCGAGTTTTTTTGGCGTGTGAAGAAAGCGACGAGATCAGAATAGGCGTATAGAGAAGTTTCTGTTTTTATATATGCGTTTATTATAAGCCGTGGCTTTCTTGTAAAAGAATGTCACGGCTGTTTTTATTGCCTATACAAATTTGATTTTCGGAGGAAAGTATCATGATCATCGTATTGAAAAACAATTCACAGGAAAAACAGGTAGAAGAGCTTTTGAACTGGCTCGACCAGTTCCACGTATCGACGAATCTGGTAGAGGGCGTTCATTCAAATGTTATCGGTCTTATTGGCGACACAACTCAGATCGATATAGAAGCAGTTCAGGCTAAGGAATGTGTTGAAAATGTACAGCGTGTTCAGGAGCCTTACAAGAATGCTAACAGAAAGTTCCACCCTGATAATACTGTTATCGACGTTGCAGGCAGAAAGATAGGCGGCGGAAAGCTTCAGGTCATTGCAGGTCCTTGCTCTGTTGAAACTGAGGAGCAGATAATCACAACTGCTATCGCTGTAAAGGAAGCAGGTGCAACAATGCTCAGAGGTGGCGCATTCAAGCCAAGAACTTCACCATATTCATTCCAGGGTCTTGGCAAGGAGGGCATCGACCTTCTTATTCAGGCTAGAAAGATAACAGGTCTGCCTATCGTTACTGAGATCATGGATCTTTCTGATCTTGACTGCTTTGCTGACGTTGACGTTGTTCAGGTAGGAGCAAGAAATATGCAGAATTTCACACTTCTCAAGGCTCTCGGCAGAAGCGACAAGCCTGTTCTTCTCAAGAGAGGACTTTCATCAACACTTCAGGAGCTTCTTATGTCCGCTGAGTACATAATGTCTGAGGGCAATCAGAACGTTATCCTTTGCGAAAGAGGTATCCGTACATTCGAGCCTGCCACTAGAAATACTCTCGATCTTTCAGCCGTTCCTCTGCTTCAGCAGAAAACACACCTTCCTATCACTATCGACCCTAGCCACGCTACAGGTATCGCTTCACTTGTTGAGCCAATGGCACTTTGTGCTGTAACAGCAGGCTGTGACGCACTTGAGATAGAGGTACACAACGACCCTAAGAACGCATGGAGCGATGGTGCGCAGTCACTTACTCCTGCACAGTTCGCTGAAACAATGAAGAAAGTTAAGGCACTTTCCGAGTTCATGGGCAAGCCTCTTGATGTAAACGAATAAACAAGACATTGAAAAAGAGGTGTTTTCGCACCTCTTTTTCTTTACAAATATTCAGTTATGTGGTATAATATTTTAGAACTGTAAATGGATAAAGTACAAAGGAGGAAGAGCGATGAAACTTGTGCTTAAACAAAGGCTTTTTTCATGGTTTGACAGCTATGACGTGTGCGACGAATACGGCAAAGCAGTTTTCAGCGTAAAAGGCAGACTCGCATGGGGTCACTTGCTGGAGATATACGACAACATGGGAAACAAGGTCGGCGTGCTGAAAGAAAAGGTGCTGAAAATTTTCCCTACCTTTGAGATATACATAGGCGGAGAGTATATGGGCTGTATAAAGAAAGAGTTCACATTTTTCAAGCCAAAGTTCCATATAGATTTCTGCGGCTGGAGAGTGGACGGTGATATTTTCGGCTGGGACTATTCCGTTTATAGCGGTGCCGAACAGATAATGTATGTGTCAAAGGAGCTTTTGCACCTTACTGATACCTATGTCATAGACGTTTATGACGATAGCAATGCTTTGGCGGGATTGCTTATTGCACTTGCGATAGACGCCGAGAAATGCTCAGACGGCAATTAGGCTTTTATGATAGCTGTGTAAAAAATTGTACTGAAAGGTTTTGATATTAATGAAATTCAACTGCGAGCTTAAAAGGGTCGTGGACGATTCTTATGATATAGAAATAGGCAGAAAATTGCAGGATACGCTGGTCAGCGACCTTAAAGGCGGTCTTGTGGGAAAGATAAAGAAATTTGCCGTTGTAACGGATTCTATCGTTGTGGATCTCTATGGCAGAGATATTTATGACAGGCTCAATGCCGCAGGTCTGAAAGCCGAGCTTTTTGTGATACCTGAGGGAGAAAAGTCCAAAACAAGACCGATGAAAGAGTTTGTTGAGGACTCTATGCTTGAAAAAGACTTTCGCCGTGATTGCTGTGTGGTAGCCGTTGGCGGCGGAGTTGTCACAGACCTGGCAGGCTTTGTTGCAGGAACATTCGGCAGAGGAGTGCCTTTTGTGAATTATGCCACAACGCTCCTTGCGGCGGCTGACGCTTCTGTGGGCGGAAAAACTGCCGTTGATACGCCCCTTGCTACAAATCTTATAGGTCTGTTCAATCAGCCTAAAAAAGTGTATCTGGATATAGGCACATGGAAAACACTTCCTGAAAAACAGATCTCAAGCGGTCTTGCAGAAACTATCAAGCACGGCTGTCTTGGTGATAAGGAGCTGTTTGAGTATCTTGAAAAAAACGTGGAAAAGGTGCTTGAATGTGACGGTGAAGCTTGCGAGTATATAGCTAAGAAAAACTGCGAAGTCAAGTACAAAGTGGTGATGAAAGACGAGAGAGAGTCGGGTCTGAGAGAGGTGCTTAATCTCGGTCACACTGTTGGCAGAGCTATAGAAACTGTGTCTGATTATAGACTATATCATGGCGAAGCTGTAGCTATCGGTATGGTGGCACAGGCAAGATTGGGCGAGAAGCTTGGCTTCATATCCCATGAAAATGAACAGCGTGTGGAAAAGCTTCTTGAAAGGGCAAAGCTTCCTACAAAAATACCTGACTATATTGACAGAAAGGCTCTTGTGAAAAAGCTTTATACAGATAAAAAGGTCCGTGACGGAAAGCTGAGATTTGTTTTCCAAAAAGAAATAGGCGAGATGATGTGCTTCGGTGAAAATCAGTACGGCAAAGAGATATCCGAGGAGCAGATAGCTGAAATAATCACAGAGATGTAACGGAGGATAGCGATGAACATAACTGTATTTCCGAAAAAACTCAGCGGACAGGTGACAGTTCCGCCCTCAAAAAGTGTTGCACACAGAATGGTGATAGCGGCGGCGCTGTCAAACGGCGTTTCTGAGATAACAAATCTTTATCCCTCAGTGGATATCCTTGCGACTATGGATTGCATGAGGGCGCTTGGGGCGAAAATAGATTTTGACGGTGACAAGGCTGTGATAGAGGGCATAAAGGATATTCCTGAGAGCGCAGTTTTGGATTGCTGTGAGAGCGGCTCAACGCTGAGATTTCTCATACCTGTTGCTTGTGCGCTTGGGGTGGATACTCAGTTCATCGGCAGGGGCAGGCTTCCGCAAAGACCTATCACACCATATCTTGAAGAGTTTCCAAAGCATGGCGTAAGCTTTGAATACAACAACACTATGCCTTTTTCCATTAATGGAAAGCTCACAGGGGGCAAGTTCTATGTTGACGGTGGAATATCCTCACAGTTTATCACAGGGCTTCTGTTTGCTCTGCCGCTTCTTGAGGAGGACAGCGAGATAATACTCACTTCGCATTTGGAGTCAAAGCCATATGTTGACATAACTCTAGGCACTTTGAGAGAGCATGGCTGTCATGTTGAGGAAACAGAGAGGGGCTATTTTGTAAAGGGCGGTCAGCATTATATGCCTTTCAGCGGCAGAGTTGAGGGGGATTATTCTCAGGCGGCTTTCTTCAAGGTGGCAAATTCTTTGGGCAGTGATATTGATATCGCAGGGCTTTCTGAAAAATCTTTTCAGGGAGATAAAAAAATTGTTGAAATATGCGATAAAATAGTGTATAATAAAAATGGCGGTTTGCAGCCTTTTGACCTCGACTGTTCGGATATACCGGACCTTGTGCCTGTTCTTACAGTACTTGGAAACTTCTGCGAGGGAAAAAGCTATATACGAAATGCCGCACGTCTTAGGATAAAGGAGTGCGACAGACTTTCGGCTATCTCACAGTGCCTTAACGCGATTGGCGGAAAGGTAACTGAGTTTGAGGACGGATTGGAGATAGAGGGCGTTGGCTCACTGAATGGCGGAGAAGTTGACAGCTTCAACGACCACAGGATCGCAATGTCAATGGCGGTGGCTGCCACAAGATGTACTTCACCACTGAAGATAATCGGTGCGGAGTGCGTCAGCAAGTCATATCCCGATTTCTTTGAGGTATATGAGAGCATCGGCGGAGAGATAAGCCGTGAGCCTTAACGTGGGCTAGTACAAAAATTTGTACTGATCTGGCGGGTATCTGCCGTTATTTATACAGGCTTTATAAGCTGACAGGAGGAAGTAAAATGTCATCAACATGGAACAACAATATAGGCTTTACCGTTTTCGGTGAGAGCCACGGCCCTGCAATAGGCGTTGTTATGGATAATGTACCGCCGGGGGAGAGCATCGACCTTGACAAGATATATCAATTTATGGCAAGAAGAGCGCCTAAGCAGAACAAGACCTCTACACAGAGAAAAGAAAAGGATATGCCGCAGATAATGTCTGGCTATTTTAACGGCAAGACTACGGGTACTCCTCTTTGTGCGCTTATAGCCAATACAGACCAGCATTCACAGGATTATTCAAATCTTTCAAGGCTTGCAAGACCGGGTCACGCCGATTATACAGGCGCATTGAGATACAGAGGCTTCAATGATGTAAGAGGCGGCGGACATTTTTCAGGCAGACTTACTGCGCCCCTATGCTTTGCAGGAGCAGTGGCAGGTCAGATACTTGAAAAAAGAGGTATCTATGTGGGCGCTCATATCGCAGAAATCCATGGCATAAAGGATAAGGCTTTTGACCCAATCAATACCACTAAGGATATGATAAGGGAAGTTCGTGAGAAAGAGTTCCCGACTATTATCGACGTTCAGGGCAACGAAATGATAAAGGAGATAGATAAGGCAAGAAAGGATAAGGACAGCGTTGGCGGAATTATAGAATGTATCGCTATCAATGTTCCAGCCGGTATCGGCTCGCCTATCTTTGACGGACTTGAAAACACTATAGCTCAGCTTATTTTCGGTATCCCTGCGGTAAAGGGCCTGGAGTTTGGCGCAGGCTTTAAGGTAGCGGAAATGACAGGCTCTGAGAACAATGACGAGTTCTATGTAAATGATAAGGGTCACGTTGTGACAAAGACAAACAATCACGGTGGAATACTGGGCGGAATAGCTTCTGGTATGCCTATCACACTTAGAGTTGCTTTCAAGCCTACTCCGTCAATAGCAAGACCGCAGGCAACTGTGGACTATTCAGCTATGAAAAACGAAACTCTCGAAGTAAAGGGCAGACACGACCCTTGTGTAGTTCCAAGAGCTGTGCCATGTGTTGAGGCGGCTGTTAATATAGCTTTGCTCAATCATATGCTTGAATACCCAAATTTTTAGAGAAATTTCCAAAGGAGGATTGATAGCTTGGTACAAAATCCTGAGGCTCATATATCAGAGAACATGAAGAACATTTCCGACGTGTATGAGGTTCAAATACTTCTGGCTTATTTTCTGGGTCAGATAAATCAGCTTTGTACGCCTAATCAGCTGACAGAGATAGCCACGGGCGAGGGTGTTGTTAATTATTTTGTATATACGGAAGCTGTCAGCAGAATGTTGGAAAACGGCACGCTGGAGCTTGCGGAAATAGAAGGCACGAATTACTATCGGCTCACTGAAAAGGGCATTGAGGGCGCTGAGAAATTCAAAAAACTTGTGCCGAAAAGTTTTAGAGATAAGATATATGCGGCAGGTCTAAGACTGTTCGTCAAGCTTAAAAACGATCGTGACGTAAGCTTTGATATAAAGCCTGCAAAGCGTGGTTATAACGTGCATTGCCGCTGCTGTGACGATGATATGGTGCTTATGGACATAACTCTTTACGCACCTGATCAGGAGCAGGCAAATTATATAAAATCGAAAATTCAGATGAATCCTACAGATTTCTATTGCAGAGTGGTGGACTATATAATCGAGAACGAGGAATATGTGCCGTCTGCTGCAGAGGAGCAGGGATTGTTCTAAAGAAAGTGGAGCCGTCTGGGCATATGCTCAGGCGGCTTTTGAAAAAAATTTTTATTTTTTGTGACATTTCGGGAGAGAAAAAGTATTTATTATAAAGGGGTGATCAAATGGACGTCAATTTGAAAAATACGCCTTCAGAGATAGACAGGCTTATAGATAAATATAAAAGTACCGTTTATGGAATTGCTATAGCACGTCTTGGCTCAAAAGCAGATGCAGACGATGTTTTTCAGGAAGTGTTTCTTGCAGCTTATCGAAAGGGGATAACAGTCAAGGACAATGATGAGGAGAAGTTCTGGCTTATCAGGACTACTCTCAATCAGTGCAAAAAGATAACATTGTCAAGCTGGCGCAGGCGTACAGTTCCCCTTGAAGAAAGAAAGGAAGAGATAAGCTTTTTCAGAAGCCGTGAGGAAAATGATGTTTTCTGCGCTGTAACGGAACTGCCTGAAAAATACAGAATGGTGGTCTATCTTTACTATTTTGAAGAGGTGTCTACTGATGAGATAGCAAAGATAATGAAAGTACGCAGTGGAACGGTGAGAATGCAGCTTACAAGGGCAAGAGAAATGTTGAAAGAAAAGCTGAAAGGAGGATATTTCTATGAATAAGGAATTTTTCAGAGGCATGAAAGAGCAGATAAAGCCTGATGAAGAGCAGGTCGAGGAGCTGAAAAATAAGCTCAACAATACTGCGGCGGTAAGCAGGAAACCTATGTGGATAGGCGGAGTATGTGCGGCGGCACTGTGCGTGGCAGTTGGAGCAGGGCTGTTTTTGTCCGACAGCAAAA
>ENA-UEQS01000002-UEQS01000002.1-human-gut-metagenome-genome-assembly--contig:-NODE-2-length-219377-cov-25.169188_pt1:145000-219377 | contig 219377 bp, 185 predicted proteins | sample MGYA00242953_ERZ507953 | MGnify/ENA primary metagenome ERZ507953 (study PRJEB26167, sample SAMN06115474) | human gut metagenome | host: Homo sapiens | place: China:Jiangsu | collected...
GAAGCATGCTTGGATGGTGGCGAGAAAAGCTTCGTGTATATAAGCAGGGTACCCGTACTGCAAACCGACACAGGTAGTCAGGAAGAGGATTCTAAGGCCATCGGGAGAAGCGTTGTTAAGGAACTCGGCAAATTGACCCCGTAACTTCGGAATAAGGGGTGCTCACGCGAGTGAGCCGCAGTGAATAGGTCCAGGCAACTGTTTATCAAAAACACAGCTCTCTGCTAAATCGTAAGATGACGTATAGGGGGTGACACCTGCCCGGTGCTGGAAGGTTAAGAGGAGGGGTGCAAGCTCCGAATTGAAGCCCCAGTAAACGGCGGCCGTAACTATAACGGTCCTAAGGTAGCGAAATTCCTTGTCGGGTAAGTTCCGACCCGCACGAATGGTGTAATGATCTGGACACTGTCTCAACAACGCACCCGGCGAAATTGTAGTACCGGTGAAGATGCCGGTTACCCGCGGCAAGACGGGAAGACCCCATGGAGCTTCACTGTAGCCTGATATTGGGTCTCGGTATTTTATGTACAGGATAGGCGGGAGACTTGGAAACCAGCACGCCAGTGTTGGCGGAGTCACCCTTGGGATACCGCTCTTAAAGTATTGAGATTCTAACCTGCAGCCATGAATCTGGCTGGGGGACATTGTCAGGTGGGCAGTTTGACTGGGGCGGTCGCCTCCAAAAGAGTAACGGAGGCGTTCAAAGGTTCACTCAGCATGGACGGAAACCATGCCTTAGAGTGCAAACGCATAAGTGAGCCTAACTGCGAGACTGACGGGTCGAGCAGTAACGAAAGTTGGAGTTAGTGATCCGGCGGTATGTGAGTGGAAATGCCGTCGCTCAACGGATAAAAGCTACCCTGGGGATAACAGGCTGATCTCCCCCAAGAGTCCACATCGACGGGGAGGTTTGGCACCTCGATGTCGGCTCATCACATCCTGGGGCTGAATTCGGTCCCAAGGGTTCGGCTGTTCGCCGATTAAAGTGGTACGCGAGCTGGGTTCAGAACGTCGTGAGACAGTTCGGTCCCTATCTGTCGTGGGCGTAGGATATTTGAAGGGCGCTGTTCCTAGTACGAGAGGACCGGAATGGACGCACCGCTGGTGTATCGGTTGTCATGCCAATGGCACGGCCGAGCAGCTATGTGCGGATGGGATAAACGCTGAAAGCATCTAAGCGTGAAGCCCTCCCTAAGATAAGATATCCCACTGTTTACAGTTAAGACCCCTTATGGACTATGAGGTTGATAGGCTGCGTGTGTAAGTATGGTGACATATTTAGCTAGGCAGTACTAATAGGTCGAGGGCTTGACCTTAACAAGTTAGATTATGTGTCAGGCAATTGTTAGAGTTCCACTGCGCTTTATCTGTATTTAGTTTTCAGGGTATATGCCTTGAATGATGTGAGCTATGCACCATTAGCTCAGTTGGCTAGAGCACCTGACTCTTAATCAGGGTGTCCAGGGTTCGAGTCCCTGATGGTGTACCATCAGTGGCCCGTTGGTCAAGCGGTTAAGACATCGCCCTCTCACGGCGAAAACAGGAGTTCGATTCTCCTACGGGTCACCATTTTGACCTTAGGTATTGCCAACAGGTCATTTCTTCAAATACTGTGACTTTTTCATCACAGTCAGTCGGTGCTTATTACGATGAGGGTCCACCCGTTCCCATCCCGAACACGGTAGTTAAGCTCATTCGTGCCGAAGATACTTGGCGGGCGACTGCCTGGAAAAATAGGTCTGTGCCGACATAAGCCTCTCACAAAAGTGAGAGGCTTTTTCTTATATATTTACTTTTGCGTGGCCGGTGCCACGCTTTTTTTATCTCATCTGCTGTTTGTATATTGCGGTATATTTCTGTTTTCGCTATAATAATTGGTGGAGGGATCATTATGGCAAATGTGCACCAGCTTATAGATTGCTTTAACGATACAATGCACCGGATCCAAACGGACCCATTTCTACGCGCTGAAACAATGAAGTCCAAGGCTGATACGGTGGTGTATCCTGTATTTTGGGATAATAATCAGGCTGCTTATTTTGCCAAATGGCTTTACTTTGATTCGTGTGATGTGGAAGTGGTGGCGGATACCACCTTTTCTGCGGCACGCAAGTATCTACGCAATGGAAATGAGCAGAAGCGAGTTGCGGTGCTGAACTTTGCCAATCCCCATTACGCCGGTGGTGGCGTAGAGCATGGCGCTATGGCTCAAGAGGAATGTTTGTGCCGTAGTAGTAATTTGTATCCCTGCCTTTTTGCACCCTGTGCCCAGGCGGAGTATTATCAATTTCATCGCAATCGGGCGGATCATCTGTTTACGGACCGTGTGGTCTATACGCCGGACGTAGTGGTTTTCAAAGACGATCAGCCGGTGCCGCAGTTATTGCCCAGGGAGCAATGGTTCCGGGTGGATGTGCTTACTTGCGCTGCACCATATCTTGGTGAACCGGTGCATATTTCGCCGAGCGACTTGAAAGACTTATTCAAGTCACGAATCCGGGAAATATGCCGTGTGGCCATGGAACATCAAGTTACCACGGTTGTATTAGGCGCCTTCGGCTGCGGTGCTTTTCGCAATCCGCCGGAATTGGTGGCCCGGGCTTTTCATGAAGTGCTGCAAGAGGAGCTTTATAGACACAGTTTTTCTAAAGTCGTTTTTGCCATTAAAAGTAATGGAAGGTCCGACGATAATTATAATGTGTTTTCCAAGGTGCTTGGGCAGGAGCTAGGATAGAAGCCATATTAATAGGTGTTGGAAATGATTAAGAAAAAATACAGTCATCGCACTATACACGATGCGCAAATTCAAAAGCTATATCTGGCGGCAAAAGCCGTTGCTGTTCCCAAGGTGATCAGTGAACAAATGTGTTCCCGCGGTGTCGGCGCAGCTGTATGCACAAAGCAAGGTCGTATTTTCACAGGGGTGTGCGTGGACACCGATTGCTCACTGGGCATGTGTGCTGAACGAAATGCCTTGTCCACAATGATTTCCGCAGGTGAATTTGATATAGACACGGTGATTGCCGTGAACAAAAACGGAAAAGTTTTGCCGCCTTGCGGCGCTTGCCGAGAATTTATGGGGCAATTCAGTCATGCAAACGATATACAAGTGGTGGTGGATAACGACGGCACCGTTGTGCCCCTCATGGATTTAATGCCGTTTCCTTATTGATGGATTGAATCAAGCGGGACGAACACGAAAGTTTTGAGCAGCTGCTTTTTTGGAGATATTATGATACGAAATTGACGATCAGTGATTTTGAAAAAGTGGAACCGATGATGGCGGCGCTGCATAAAATTCATGTTGAAAACAGGAGCGATTTTTATTCTGAAAATGCGCATCCGATCACTAAAAAGGAATTCAAGGCGATGCTAAAAGACAAGAACCAAATTGCCCTGACATTTGCTGAAAACGGAGAAATTGCAGGTATAGCCCTTGCAACCATCAAAAACCGGACGGTCCGGTCTATCTATATTGACGCCATTTTTGTGCTCGAACCATTCCGTCGGCGGGGCATTGCCACAAGGTTATTCAGGCAAATCCAGGACACTGCAAGCGAGATCGGTGCTGAAAGAATGGATTTGATGGTATGGGCGTTTAATGCGCCGGCATTGGCGTTTATAAATCCTTGGGTATGAAGGAGCAAAGGATTGTATTGGAAAAACAGGTGAAATAATCGGACTGACGCGATTTGCGTCTTTTATATACGGAATGATAATAAAAAACACACCGGGCCACCCGGTGTGTTTTGTTTTTGTGGCTTTGGCGATGGGGAGGAATGAGTAAGAAGGGCGTTAAACCTTTTTAACGCCGGTTTCTGAAGTGATCTTTTGGGTAGACAGGGCGTTCTTTTTGGCATAATGCACGCCCTCAACATAATAATACCAACCGGGGTTGACCACCAACTTTTTGGAAAGGCTGTAGGTAGTGCCATCTCTATACAGGTCTTTGTAGGTTTTGTAGGGCGACCAGGTGTAGCTGGCGTTCAGTCTGCGCATAACCACTACCTTGGTAAAGCCGCACTTCTTTACACCGGACACACACTTGGTCAGCCCGCTGATGGTCATGGTGTTGCTGTTCATGGCGAACTTCAGCGTGGCAGATGTGATCAATCCGCTGGTGCGGGCGCCGGTTGCGGTGGCGCCGTAATCCTCAGCAGCGTCCAAGATCAACAAATCCTCTTGGGTAAAAATCACATCGTCCTCTGTGGGATCGGCTGCAATGTAGCCGCCCTCCGGTACGGTGTCTGTGTTGTCTGCGGCAAAGGCCGCGCTGGGCAACAGGCAAATGCTCGCCAGCAGAACGGCAATCACCGAATGGATCCATTTTTTCATTTTGGTACACCTCTTTCTTTTTTTGTGCCAAAGCGCACGGTGCAGGGGGTTGTCCCTACAACTGCATTATATCTTGCCGGTACCGTCGAAGTCTGTCGAAATATGCGCTAAATTGTGAAAAATTATCATCAAATGCAAAATGCGGAAGAATGCAGTGCTCACAGTAGGCAAAAGGGGTCAAAATATGGTACAATAAGACGAGACACTTTTTTTGCAAAAAAATATCAAAAGGGTGTAAGGTTTTGACCCGCCAAACGGACTACTAAGTGGAAGGCGGCTGAAAGGAGGTGGCACGATTTGGCAGGCAGTGAGAAAAAGAAAGCAGACGATTTGCTGCAAGAGGGGTACGCCAAGTATTACACGGCAATCTACCGCTATGCGCTCTCTCGATTGGGCGACCCGCACAAAAGTGAGGATGTGGCGCAAGAGGCCTTTGTGGTCTATTATAAGCGGTTGCGCACTGGCGAGATATTCACAGCGCCCCGGGCGTTTTTGTACCGCACGGCGGATCACCTGGTGCAAAAGCAGTTTGACCGGCAAAAGCGGGCGCAAAACTGTATCACTCTGGACGAGGTGATTGAAATTCCTGCCCAGCATGCGGATCCGGATGAGCGACTGACCTTTGAGGAGTATTCCCGCCAGATCAGTGCCGCTCTGTCAGACACGGACGCAGCCCTGTTCTCAATGCGTTACATAGAGGATCTAAAGATTGAAGACATTGCCGCGCGCATGAATATGAGTGTGCCGGCAGTGACCACGCGGCTCCATCGGCTGCGAAAAAAACTAAGGGAGATCTTAAACCAGCTGTTTTAACTCCCGGAAAGGACGCGTTATGGCGACACTGCATATTGACAAAATCATTGCAGAAAAAGTGAACCAGGACGATCTTATCCGTCTGTTAGAGACGATGATCGATGAAGAAATGCAGAGGCCGGAAGCGGAAATGAACTGCGACCTGATCGACCAGTGTGTGGACGCGCTGCTGGAAATGCGGCAGGATCGGGACCATTTGGCAGTGATGGTGCCGCTGATGCAGGATAAAGCGTTTTTACACTTGATTCAGCGCAAGGCCGGCAATACGGCTCGACTGAACGGTGCGGCGCGAGGTGCGCTGATCGCTGCGGCGATTCTAGCCTCCACCATCAGTGTAAACGCCATGGTAGACGCTGCGTTTGATTACAACATTTTAGAGCATATCGGTAAGGCGATTTCCGCTTCTGTGCTGGGGCCGGAAATCATTGGCGGCGAGGACGATATTGACCAGCCAACCACTGTGCCCGGCGCCACGGAAAAGAGCCAGTCCACGACGGTGCCGGAGCGTACCACCGCAAACGCAAACGGAGAAACCGCTACCCGTCAACCGGAGCAAACCACCACGGCGACTGCCGTCACGCAACCCACTACGACCACGCCCACCACCACGGAACGGGAGCAGGAGAGCACCACCAAGAAAGAACCGGCCACCAAGAAAGTGACCGGTGATAATGTGCACCACAAGCCCACCCAGCCGGATCGACCGGAGGAGACCACCAAGGCTGTGCGTGTGATTGGATTTAATGCCCAGTTGGGAGAAAGCTTTAAGAGCCACTACATTTACGGCGAACAGCTCAGCTACGACGGCCTGACCTTAACGGCAGACTGGAGCGACGGCACCACCAAACCGGTGGCATTGAAGCATTGTACTTACACCACCCAGGTGAATATGAACCGCACGGCAGATGTGACCCTAAATATTCTGTACAAGGGCTTTTTGGTAGAAATACCCATTACCGTGCGACCCACTGAGGAAACCAGAGAAAGTACCATTTGCCAAACGGATCGGTACGACTACCTGCTTTGCAAGGCGGGGGCGTACATCACCGCTTACCGTGGAACAGCAAAAGAGCTGATTTGCAATGTGGTAGATGGCAACCGTATTTTTGCCATTGCGGATGAGGTATTCCGAAAGCATACGGAATTAACTACCGTTGAGTTGCCCTATGTGACTTATGTCGGAGCAAAAGCCTTTGCCGGTTGTACGGCGTTGACACAAGCGGAGCTGCCGAAGCTGCAGCAGTTAGGAGAAGAAGCTTTTGCAGGTTGTAAAGCATTGGCAGAAGCGGAAACCGGAGACAGCTTAACCCACATCGGTCGTCGCGCTTTTGCCGAAACGGCGTTGCAACGTCTGCGCCTGGGCAAAGGTGTGACTGTCATCCCGGAGGGGCTTTGCAACGATTGCACGCATCTGGAGTCCGTGCGGTTGCAAGGTCAGGTGACAGAAATCGGCAGTTGGGCCTTTGAAGGCTGCGATCGTTTGAAAACCGTTACCGGAACTGAACATTTGCGCCGGGTTGGGGATTACGCGTTCTCGGATTGCCAAGCTGTTACTTTTGCATTTCCTGCACAACTGGAGGTTGCCGGAGAAAATGCCTTTTACTTCTGTCGGCAACTGCAAATCGGTGCCCTGCCGCAAAGCATAAAATCCATTGGCAAGCGTGCCTTTGCCTATTGTCCGGGCTTAACCGAAGTACGGCTGCCCGCAGGTATTGCCGTTGTACCGCAGGAGGCTTTTCGTGCAACCAATGCCAAGACCATTGTGTTGCCGGAGGGCGTGGAGCGGATCGAAGCCCGTGCCTTTGAAAGCTGCAAGGCCACAGCCATCACTGTGCCCGGCACGGTCAAGTATATCGGCAAGCAGGCGCTGTACAGCGTGCTGCTGCGTGATGTGCGCTTTAACTGCTTGTCCCCGGTGATGGAGGACCAGGCGTTGTACAGCTCTAATCGGCTGGTGGTGCAGTGCTATCTGGGCACTACCCCGTACCAGTACGCCAAGGCCAATCAGATCAAGGTGGAATTGAAACAGGATCTGCCGGAAGTGATTCCCGGTATAGACGATTAAGGAGGGGCAAAATGAACGCAAAACAAAAAATGAATTGGCGGAGATGGACGGCATTGCTTTTGTGTCTGTTGTTGACGCTGTCCGCCTTGCCCCTGCAAGCCTTGGCTGCAGAGGCGCAGACGGATGTTGTTACCTGTACCGACCCTACAAATGCAGATGTTGCGATTACCTATGATTACGATACCCAGACCTTAACGGTCAGCGGCTCCGGTCGGTTTTCCGGTCAGGTATTGGGTGCGGATGGGTCAACGGCAGTGAACATGCTGGACGCATTCAGCGTATCTCAGTTGGTCGTAGAAGAAGGCATTACTGCCATCGGTCCGGAAGGTGCTACCGTATATTCGATTGCCGACAGCGAAACGAATACCATCTATTTGCCGGACAGCTTGACTGCAGAAAACTTTAGCTGCAAAGGCGCCAGTAATCTGTGTGAAATTCGCCTGCCTGCCGGTATGCATACCTTGCGAGACGGGATGTTTGACGGTTGCACTTGGCTGGAAACGCTGAATATGCCGCAAGGCGTAACAGAAATCGGCAAGCGGACCTTTGGCGGTTGTAAGTCATTAGATGTAGAACTGCCGCCGCAGCTGGAAAGAATCGGAGACAAGGCTTTTTATCGCTCCGGTATCAAGAATGCAATCCTTCCGGATACGGTACGTTCCATTGGAAGCGGTGCTTTTGAGCAGACCCGTTCCATGGTCAGCGCCATGCTGCCGACGACCATAACGGCTGTGCCGGAGCGTATGTTCTATGCCAGCTATGTGGAGCGGGTCAGTCTGCCTGTCGGCTTGCAATCCATTGGCAAAGCTGCATTTTTTAACTGCATGCATTTAACGGATTTACAGCTGCCGGAGGGTTTGATTACTATTGAAGGTTCGGCATTTAGCGGCTGTACGGTGCTGAAGGAGCTAACGCTGCCCGGCTCATTAAAGCATGTGGGTGAAAAGGTGTTTGGCGGCAGCAATATTGAAATTGTCCATGTAGAAGAAGGAATCACCGAATTGGCACCGGTGATGTTTGCAGATTGTCCGCTGACGCAGGTGGACTTGCCGAATACATTGACCACCATTCAGGACGCTGCTTTTTATAACTGTACAAAGCTGAAGGAAATCACGCTGCCAAATAGCGTAACCCAACTGGGTGAGGGCGTATTTCAGGACTGTTCGTCTTTGTCGCAGGTGCGGCTGTCTGAAAATTTGAAAACGCTGCCCGCCGCTACTTTCGATGGTTGTATGGCGCTGACGGAGTTCGATTTTGCCGGCATTACGGAAATCGGATCGGAGGCATTTCAAAATACCGGTATTCAAATACTGGATTTGCCCACTACGGTAAAAACGCTGGGCGAAAGCGCATTTGCACACAGTGCATTGCAAGAAATTTGGAGTCTGGGCGCAGTGGAAACCCTGCCCACCGATGTGTTTGCTTACACGCAGATCCAGACATTTGATATTCCCCAGGGGCTATACATTGCCCCCGGCGCCTTTGAATACTCTGCCCTGCAAAAGGTAGCTACCGGTATAGATGTTATGGAAATCAACGACGGTGCATTCCGCAATTGCCGCATGCTGACCTCGGTGGAGCTGAATGAGGACGTTACCCGCATTGGGGACAACGCCTTTCGTGCCTGCACGGCGCTGACTTCCATTGATTTCCCGGAGTCGCTGGTGAGCATTGGCGACTATGCCTTTTATACCAGTGGGCTGACTTCGCTGGTGGTACCCAACACGGTGCAGCAGATGGGCCGTATGGCTTTTGCAGGCAGCGCGCTCACAGAGGTATCTGTGGTCAGCGGCGTCAAAACCTTGGGCGATTACGCCTTTGCCGGGTGCCATGCCACTTTCCGTTTGCCTATGAGCCTGACGGAGATGGGCAAGTATCCCTTGGGCTTTACCGCCTCGGAGAGCGACGGCAATGTGACCGTGTTCAAAATGGAGGATGTGACTGTCATTGCGCCGGCGGCCAGCGAGTCCATTCGCTATGCCAAGGAAAACGACCTGAAGTATAAAATGACCGGCCCGGAGGACACGGACTTTAACGAGGAAAATTACCTGTATGGTACTGTGGGCGACGGCGACTGGTACTTTGACAAGCGCACCGGCGCACTGTCTACTAACGCCACCAATGTGGGGACGAAGCAGGGCTTTTATTTTACAAACGGCCAACTTTGGAAATATAAGCAGGCGGGGGTGCGCTCTGTACACCTGCTAAATGGCGTGAAGAACCTGGGCGAGATCTTTGCCGGAATCACCACCTTGGAGCAGGTAACGGCAACGGAGACCTTGACCAACATCAATTCCGGTGCCTTTGCAGGCTGCACCGGGCTGAAAAGCGTCAGCCTGCCGGCAGTGACCAAGATCGGCGCCAACAGCTTTGCCGATTGTACGGCACTGCAAACGGTGGACCTGCCCCTGGCTGCCACCATTAGCGACCATGCGTTCCAAAACTGCACAGCCTTGCAGTTCCTGACACTGCCGGCGGTAACCAAGATCACTTCCACCGCCTTTGCCGGGTGCACCGGGCTGACCAATCTGACCCTGGGCAAAGGGGCGGCTGAAATCGACGATCGCGCCTTTACAGACTGTAAGGCGCTGACGAATTTAGATTTGGGCAGCACCGTGTCCATCGGCCGTGAGGCCTTTGCCGGTTGTACCGCTCTGGCAGCCATCAACCTGCCGGATCGGGTGACCCGACTGGGCGTGGGCGCATTCCGTAACTGTACCGGCGCTACCGGGATCGAGATCGGTAGCGGGCTGACGGAAGTACCGGCCTTTGCCTTTGCAGACTGTACCGGTGTCAAGGACATTGCCTTTGACGAAGGCGTGGTCGCCATCGGCCCCAATGCGTTCCAAAATGCGGTTTCCGTGGTGTTCCTGACTCTGCCCAATAGTGTAACCACCGTTAGCAGTCATGCCTTTGCCGGACTGCTGAATGTGGAAAAGATCACCCTGGGCAGCGGGCTAACCAAGGTGGAGAGCTACGCTTTTGACAACGCGGTGAACTGTTACCAACTGACTCTGGACAGTGCTGTGAACGCGCTGACCAACGCGGATATGGTGGCTTGCCACCTGGCCTATTACGGCGGCCAAAAGCCTATGATCCCCGGTGCAGGCATGGCCTACTCCGTGGAGGGCTACAACAGCTTCCGCCGCATTGGCGAGAATACCGCCGGCTTGGCTGTGGTAGTGGGCGACCATGCCACCGCCCTGAGTATGCATTTCTTGGCAGCCCAGACGGATAAGGTCAAGCGTGTGACCCTGGGCAAGCAGGTGCAGCGGATCGGCTATGAAATCAAAAAGGGCTACACCGCCGATTACACCAAGGCCTTTGCCGCCGAGTTTATCGGCAACGGGTACCTGGAGCAGGTGACCGTCAGCAGTGAGAACCCCTATTTGTACGCAGACGGCAGCGGGCTGTATTCTAAGGATAAATCCACGCTCTATGCCGCTGTAACCGGCAAGGGGGATTATACAGAAAACACCGCCTCCGCCATCGGCGACTGGGCGCTGTCTTGTAATGCAAAGTTAAAGAAGGTCACGCTGGGCAAGCGCGTGCGTACCGTTGGTACCAAAGCCTTTGCCTACGATCAGAAGCTGAAGTATGTGCAGCTGACCGACGGCTTGCAGCAGATCGGCGCCAGCGCCTTTACCGGCTGTACTGCGCTGAAAGTGCTGGAACTGCCGGATACAGTCACCACCTTGGGTGACCATGTGTTTGAGAACTGTACCGCCCTGGCGTCTGTATTGTTGTCCGGTGGACTGACGGCGCTGCCCACCTACGCATTTCGGAATTGTACTGCCCTGACAGGCGTGGTGGTGCCAAACAGCGTAGCTACCTTTAATCCGGGCGCATTTGCAGACTGCAAGGCGCTGACGGAGGTGTACATCGGCAGTCAGAGCACCCGGTATGTGCAGCTGGGCACCAACCGCACCCATGTGTTTGCCCGTTGCCCGGCACTGACCGTTTACACTATGGCCGGGTCGGACGCGGCCGTGTACGCCAAGACCCGGAACATTCCCACAAAGCTGTACACGGACGCAGACGCGTTTGCCGATCTGTGCGCCATGAAGCGGGATATTTATGCCGGTTATCTGGGCTTTTGCACGGACGGTCATGGCGATATTCAGTGGCTGACAGTGTACGCTGCGGACTGCACCCATGACGGTTACGCCATTGGTGTATGCGAGTATTGCTCTGCGATTTTGGAAGAGCGGCACACCACCGCCACCGGTCACAACTATGTGGTTAGCGAGACCCCGGCGGCAGACGGTCGGGATGGGGTGCGTATCACTACCTGCCAAAACTGCGGCGACAGCAGCTACACGGTGCTGCCCGGCAGCGGCACGGCGGTGGAGGAGACCCACACCGTGACCGGCACGGTGGTGCTGGCAGCGGATCGAGCGGCAACCAAGGGTACCCACGCCGCCATTGGCGCAGATATTCTGCTAAACGGCTACACCCTGGCGACCACGGACGAGAAGGGCAACTTCTCCCTGCAGCTGAAAAGCGGCACTTACGCGCTGACTGTGCGCTATGCTTACGGCTTTAGCCGCACCCTGTATGTGGTGGTCAGCGACCGGGATCTGCAATGCGGCAGTGTGCCGGTAATCGGCTGCGACTGGAACAAGGACGGCAAGATCGACGATCAGGACTACTATATGTTTAAGCTGATCTTTGGCACCCATCAGGGTCAGGCGGGGTATCTCAGCTATGTGGATATGAACCACGACGGTATGATCAACACCCGGGATATGGTCTTTGTGGAGCGGTGTATGGGGCTGCAAGCCGGCAGTTTTGCTTACACACCGCTGGTGATTCGGTAATCGGGGCTGCGGCCCGGATATACAAGTGGGGGCACCCACGGTCAAAATCAATATAAGCGGAAAGGCAGGACTTTAGGGTTCTGCTTTTCTGCTTTGCGGCAGCAAAAAAAGACAGCCGGTGCAGAGCACAAGGCTGTCTTTTTGTATGGACGATTCTGTTTATGCCAGATCTTCGGCAAATGCCACGGCTGTGTTCTCGTCACATTCCAAATACAGATCGTATTCGGTGTTACCGTCCCGATAGCGTAGGGTGCAGCTGTCGTCCCGGGCTAAAATCAGAATGTCCAGCCCGTTGGCGTGTACCAGTTTACCGCTGTCAATATCGGTCACCCGGTCTTTGCCCTCCCAGTCATTGGCGGTGGCGTACCGGGTCACCGTCAGATCGCCGGCAACGCCGTCAGCTTCAAACAGAACCTGGGCGGCGGTCATGACGCTGTCACTTTGAATGGTGCAGACAGACTGAATATTGCTTTGCGCCAACTGCCGGGGCAGGGTCACCGGGGAGATGCCCAGTTCCGCCAGTTGCTTGGCGACCGGACTTGTCGTCAGTGCATAACCGGCGGCGCTGGTGTCTGCCTCCGCCAGATTTGGGTCAATCTGCGCACTGCCGTTGATCTTGTGGGCAATCTCGGACGGAATGTTAAAGTTGAACAGATGGGCGGATACGCTCATGGCAGATACGGTGGCGGCGGCAATCAGGGCTGCTACAATCACAGCTTTCAGCCACTTGCGACGGGGCTGTACGGCGATTCTGCCGTCGGCGTGCATTTCCATTAAGTCAAAGCAAGTGTCGATATAATTCATATCGATCTGGCTGCTGTCTTTTTCCAGCTCCCGGTCGATCATCTGCCGCAGCTCCCGGTCGCTCAGATTGGGCAGTCCGTTATACAGTGCCCGCTTTACTTGTTTTTGTGTTGCAGTCATCGTGGTTTTCCTCTTTCATTTCGTTCTTTGATTTTATTTCAGCGATCGTATAGATCGCTTGATCTTTTCTTTCAATCGCACATGGCGTTTGCTGACAGCGTTCTCCGTCATGTTCAGTTCGGCTGCCACCTGCCACAGCGGCTTTCGTCGCACATAATGCTCATAGTAAATACGGCGATCAGTGTCGTTTAGTTTGGAAAGAACTGTAACGGCACGACGGCGGATCTCCTCATCCGTAGGGTCTGGATCTGTTTCCGAAGGGAATGTTTGTTGATAGATCCCGGCCTGCTCCATGGCGATCACTTTGTCGCTGCTGTTTTCAAATTGCATTTCCCGGCGCATTTTTTCCTCCCGGATCATTACCTGACCTTTGAGAATAGCGACTTTAAACAGCCAGGCTTCATAATTGTGAATGCAACGGCCGGCACGCAGCGCTTGCATCAGCTCCATGTATGCCTCTTGTACGCAGTCCTCCGCGTAGTCCGGCCAATCCCGGAAGTACAACCGACATCGCCAATACAATTTGTCTCGATAGCGCTGGCAGTCCTCCACCGTCTTTTGAACGGTGACTTCTGCCGGCGGCGCGTTTGGTGTTTGTTCTATCATAATGCCTCATATGGAAAAAATAAAAAAATCATCTGTATACGAGAAAAATATGCCATAAACAGTTCATTTTGTCAACACTTTGTCGGTAAAGTTTTGCGGTTAATGAACACTTACCCGCTTTAAAAAATTTTTTTAAAAAATTTTTGATTTTTTTTGGCGTATTTTGGCAAAAAGGCACACTATATAATAGAGGGTCTTTTTTTCCTCGTTCAAAGAAAAGATGGAAGATTGGAATTAGGGTTGATGCCAGCCGAGTGGGGGTCGCCCCCACAACACCGTGCCCCGGCGCAAGAATTCTTGTGCCGGGGCATTTCCTTTTGTTCATTCAGTTTTGATATAAAATATCCTGCTCTTGCTGCAGGGGATAGGTTTGCAGCGTGGTGCTGTCCGCCTCTGCTCCGGACAGGCGCACGGCACAGATCCGGTGATTGTCATAGGTGGTGTAGTAATAAGTGCCGGTGTCTGCGCTGCAACAGCTGGTGTATAGGGTGATCTCGTACTTGCCCTCTGCCACCTGACAGCAGCCCCGCTGTTGTTCCACACTGCCCAAAATATGCAGCAGCTGACTGACGGCGGCAGTTTCCGAGCTGGCGGATTTGGCGTTTGCCCTGGTAAACGCCGCTTTCACAAAGCGAGAGGGGGAGGACAGATCACCGGGCAGCCCGTAGGCACCCATGCCGCGGCTGAACAGTGGTAACTCTGCTCCAGGTACGGCGTTGTTCTCAGGCTGGCGGGGCGACAGTCCTTGGTACAGGCTCAGATGGCGCATTTGCTCCGGGAACGGTGGATTGTTGGTGAGTACGCCGACCGGATTGTCGTACAGGTGCAGTCCGTCGGCCATAGACTCTACGACCACTGCGCCGGTACGATCCGCGATTAGCCAGTGCAGCTGGGCGCGAGGCATTGCGGTGTTAAAGAGCGTATCGGTGAGCTGTAGGTTTTGCAGCTTTTCTTTGACCTCTGTCAGGTTGGCACATTGACCCAGTAGCCAAGGGATAAATTCAAATTGTGCTACATTTTCTTTGTCATGACCCGGTTCGGAATACGCAGCGTTGCCGACAAAATTCAGCCCCGCCATGCACAGGCCCTTTTCGTTCATCGCATCATAGTAAAGGGGATAGTCCTCTGCCACCAGCCCCATACCGATGATGGCGTAGTGGTGCGGCTGATCCTCCGTGTGGCGAAAGCGCAGGGCGTAGTTCCTGGGGGTGATCACGATTTGGTTGCCGTAAGAAACTTCATAATCCAGAGTGCGGCCAAAATAAAAACCGGCCGATTGATAGGTTGCTGCTGTGCACATAGGCGTGGCTCCTTTCTTTTTTACCATTATAGCATACCCGGTTTTTCATTGCAATTTTCAAATTGCACGCGGTGGCTTGACGGGATTGGCCATACATTATATAATAAAGGCCGATTTATCGGGAGGGATCTGTATGAAGTTGCGTGTGCCCGCTTTTTATCGGGATTTTGCGTGCATTGCCGGCGCTTGCCCGGACTCTTGCTGCCAAGGCTGGGAGGTGGATGCGGACCCTGCGTCCATGGCGTATTACCGCACCTTGCCGGAAAGTGAAATACGCCGGCGTATCTTTTCTGTTTTGGATCAAGATGAGTACGGCAATACTGTTTTTCGCCTGTCAGATCAAAAGCGCTGTCCCTTTTTGAACAGCGAGAACCTGTGCGATATGCATATTGCCATCGGCGGGGAGTATACGCCTTTTACCTGTCGTACCTTTCCTCGGTTTATCAATGATTTTGGCGCATTGCGGGAGATGGGACTGTCCTTTAGTTGCCCGGTGGCAGCTGAGATGATGTTTGATCCTAAGTATGATTTCTCTTTTACCGAGGAGATGAACGATCTGCCACCAACCCTCAATGACATTGACGCCCAGTTATACTTCACCCTGCTGACGGCACGCAAGACCGCTTATGCCCTGGTGCAGGACAGCACAAAGCCCCTTGCCCGGTGCCTGGCGGAATTATTGGATTTTGCAGAGGAGTTGCAAGGCCAAATCGGTGCGTTGCCCACAGCGACCGAGAAGATGGACTTCCGCTCTGTGTTCCAAAATCCGGAGTTGATCAATCCCCAGTGGCCGGAGAAGGTGGCAGCCGGTGATCTGACTGTCCCGGTGGGAGAGAGCCATTTCGGTCGGCAGATCGCCATGTATTTTCTGTTTCGCTACTTCCTGAATTTGGGACTGGAGGGTGATATGCTCTCCGCTGCCAAAATGGCGGTGGTGGGCGTGCTGGTGCCCGCTTATTTTGGTACAGACAGCTGGGTGATGCACCTGTGGAGCAAGGAGACCGAGCACAGCGATGTGAATATGGAGCGCTATCGCCGCCTGCTTCGCACCGCCGATTGCTTGTCCGTTCCAGCCCTGAAATCTCGGTTGGTATAGGCAAAAATAACTGCTATTTACAAAAAGAAAAGCGTTCCGTTGCGGAACGCTTTTTGTGTTGCCTGATTGCACTTGTGATGGGATGATTACAACTGCGCGGCGGCGTAGGCGGCGCCAAGGAGACCGGCGGTGCTGCCCAGCTTGGTGCGCACAATGTTCACCTTTTTGTAATTCTCCATCATATTTTTGTAGATCTTCCGGTCAATCAACTCAATAATATAGTCCTCGTTGATGACCCCACCGCCTAAGATTACCAAAGGCGGGTTGAAAATATAAATCAAATTGGTGAGTCCCAGGATCATCTCGTCAATCCATTGGTCCACTACCGCGCGCACAGCCGGGTCTTGCAAATTTTCTTTTTCAAAGATTGTAAAAGCGTCCAGCGGCTTGTTTGTGGCGGTACGCACCTTTTCAATCAGCGCCTTGGTGGAGGCGTATCGCTCGTAGCAGCCTTTTCCGCCGCAGGGGCAGTCCAAACCGCCGGCGTGCGTGATCATATGGCCGAACTCCGCTGCGCAGGAGGCACTGCCTTTATACAGCTGACCGTTGAGATACAGCGCACCGCCGATTCCGGTGCCGTACATCAGGCAGAGAAAGTCTTTTTGTCCCTGTCCGGCGCCAAAGTGCGCCTCGCCCAGAGCTGCCGCATTCACATCATTCTCCACATAGGTGGGCAGACCGGTGTCGTTCTCAATGCGCTTTTTGATCATCATACCGGTGTAGTAGGGAATATTTCCGGCGGAGTAGACCACAATGCCGTTTTGGCTGTCTACCTGCCCAACGGTGGACACCGCCACCCGGTCAATGTGCTGGTATGTACCGATAATCTCCAGCAGTCGCTCCATAATTTGTTGGCCGCCCTGTTGCGCCCGTGTGGGCACCGTGTGCACATCGCTGAGCCGGAATTGCTCGTCGCACAGTGCATAGCGAATGTTGGTCACGCCAATGTCAAAAGTGAGAATGTTCATAATCGTCCTCCAGTGATAAACGTTGCCTGCCGGTCTTGGTACCAGTGTATGCTCGTCCCGCAAAGGATAGAACAACCCATCGGCAAACAGGTTTCCCCTTGATTGTTATTATATCAGCAAAAAATTCAAATTTCAACACAATATGAATTGAAAAAAAGCCTTGTTTATGGTAATATCAAATCAGAACCACCAAATTGGAGGAATACCCATGAATGAAGAAAAAAAGCGCCCGGAGCAGGAAACAAAAGCACCGGCACAGATCAATATAACCCCCGGGGAGCCGACGGCCCCGGTAGTAGAGGAACCGATTCCGGCAGAAGAAAGCCCGGCGGCGGAAGCACCGCAGACGGAAAAGGCCGGGCAGACCGCACCGGTGCTGTGCAGCCCACTGATCGTGCACAAAGAGGGGGACGCCTCTTACCAGCCGGACGCAGTGGAGGACGGAATGACCGCCACCCATACGGAGGACGAGCTGGAGGCACCCACCATTGAGCGTCACCGGTTCCGTAAAAAGAAAAAGAACCACAAGGGCGCCTATGTGCTGATCCTGTTGCTGGTGGCGGCCGTGGCTGTGTGCGCTGCCTTGTACTTTACCGGTACATACGACTTTGGCTTAAAACCCAAGGAGACCACCACCCAGGCGGCAAAGACGGAGGACACCACCCAGGAAACCACCAATTACGACCATGTGATCACCGTAAAGGGAACGTATCTGTTTTACGAGGGCCAGGAGGTGGACGGCGTAGAGGGACTGATCGCGGCGATTAAATATGAGCCGGCAGGCAGCACCTTTACCGTGCAGGACGAGAACGCCAACAGCAACTTCTTAAATAATAATGTGCTGTCTACTCTGTCCTTGTATAAGATGAATTACAAGATTACCCACATTGTGTCCTCCGGTCTGACCTCTAAGAATGAGACCACCCGGCCGCAGACCGCCAAGCCGACCGCTGCGGCAACAAAGAGCAATGATCAATGATTTTTATCTGCGTGCGGCGGATTTGCCGGCGGATACCCGCAGCTTGGTCACCCAATGGATAGAGGCGCACCCGCGGCGGCTGCAATGGGCGGTGCGCCGTACCAGACAGTATTTTGGCTATTTGGATCACTGCAGCGATTTGACCCGCCTGGCGGTGGTGCTGGCTATGCTGCCGGATACCCACGAAAAATACAGGCAACTGGGCATTGAGGATACGGTGTTTGCAGATACCATGAGCGACATCGGCATTTGGTGCGCCAATTGCGGCGGTGGCGGCCTGCACAATGTGCACTGGATCAAAAATCATTTGGACGCCCGGCTGTTTCGTCTGGGGCGGCTGCAATTCCAGCTGTATCGGTTGCCGCCGGCGGCTGCATATCCCCGTACCGCGCCGCTGTCGGTAGGCGCGCCGGTGGTGTATATCCATATTCCCCAGGGCGCGCCCCTGGAGTCGGAAGCCTGTCGGTTGTCGATTGCCCGGGCACGGGCGTTTTTTGACCGGGTGTTCCCGGATTATGCCTATACCTGCTTTTTTAGCGAAAGCTGGCTGCTGTTTAGCGGCAACAAGGATTTTATGCGCCCGGGGTGCAATATTTTGCAGTTTGCGGCGCTGTTTCATCCGGTGTGCGACCTGCCTTTCTCGGCGCAGACCATGGAGCGGGTGTTTGGCGCCAAGCGTCGCCGCACAGAGGATTACCCGGCGGAGACGGACCTGCAACGGCGGTTGAAAGCCTATTTGCTTGCCGGTGGGCAGCCGGGTATGGGCGTAGGATATATTGAGCGATAACGGCCATGGAGGCAATTATGAAGTATTTTACAAAAGAATGGTACCGTGCCGCGCTGGCTGAGGAACAGCAGCGAGCAGCGGGCGGCAAGTTAAAATTCAATAAAAAGCCGGACAACGCCATGCGGGACTATCAGCGGGCGCTGTCTAAAATTCAAAGCAAGCTGCCGGCGTGCGTGTGCAAGACCTTCCACGGCAGCGTGATCACCGATGTGGCGGCGCACCAAGACCAGGTGGTGCTGTATTTTGACAACAGCGAGAGCTTTTCCGATGTGGAGAAGCTGGTGCTGTACGATGCAGATATTACTTGCAGCGAGGGTGACCCGGTGGGCAAGACCTGGCTTCATGAGGAAGTGAGCTTGGCGGACGGTGCCTTTTGCCTGGCGGCGCTGCTGGGGGACGAGCAGGGCGAACTGTACGAATTTGCCGTTCGCTTTACCCATGCGGAGTGCGTGGTCACGGACTATACGGACAGTACCGAGGCCGGTATGGCGGAGACTTTGGAGAGCATTACCGCTCTTTGCGCCGAGGAGGCGGGGCTGGATTATGACGCCCCCACGCCGGAGGCGCTGGAGAAATTCTTGCAGGGTATCGGCGGCTACAAGATCGCTGAGGAGAACCTGTACCGCTTTGAAGCGGGGGTGTTCAACCAGGCTTGCGAGGAGTTCTATGAACTGCTGTTTACCCGCCGGGTGTGTGCCCGCAGCGGCAACTGGGAGCTGACCATTTGCTTCTATTACCCGCCGGAGGCGCAGCTGGAGGAATACTCTGACCTGGTGTGTGCCGATGACCCAGATAGTTTTGTAAAAGAGGTGTTGGCGTCCGAAGCCCTGCAAACCGTGCTGACCCGGTACAAACCCATGCGCGTGCGTGTCCATGCCGAGCAGGTGTAAAAAGTTTACACGATTTATATATGTTGACACGCCCATTCTTCGGTGCTACAATAACCTTGAAGAAGAAGGGAAAGTGGATACATTTGAGGGAACCGACCTTTTCAGGTCGGTTTTTTGCTTTTTTAGGAGATGATGTGTGATGTAGAATTACCCGGATCCCGGCAAAGTTTGCACCTTGAAAACTAAATATGTACTCGGTCTGAATTTTTTATATTTATGTTTTTATGAGCGAACATGAATGAATATCGTTAAAGAGATATTATTAAAAAATAGTATTAAGAGGTAATTATGATGAAAAAATTAAAACTATGTTCGGAGGATAACACGAATATGAAAAAGTTTTTAATAAATTTTTTGTCTGTACTGATGGCATTAGCCGTTTTGATGACATCGACCGTTGTTGCCTTTGCAACTGACCCTGTTGCCATGAGTAATGGCACATGCACGGTTCAACTTTCAAAGACACGCTATGTTTACAATGGCAAAAGTCACAAACCGAGTGTTACAGTAAAGACAAAGGATGGACGAACACTGAAGAACGGAGTGGATTATTCACTTTCTTGTCCGGCTCGCACCTCTGTTGGCAAAACGACTGTTAGAGTCAATTTTAAGGGCGCGTATACCGGTTCTGCTTCCACATCTTACGCTGTGGTTCCGAAGGGCACAGCTGTTAAATCTGTGCAGTCTCAATTGCAGGGTTTCAAGGTGACATGGAAGAAGCAAACCAAGCAAACCACTGGCTACCAAGTTCAGTATGCCACCAATAAGCAGTTCAAGGGCGCTACTGTAAAAACGGTAAATGGTAATAAGAACACTTCCAAGACCATCACCGGCCTTGCGAATTATAAGACTTATTACGTGCGTGCCCGTGCTTTCAAGGAGGTAAAGTCTGGCAAGAAAAAGATTAAGATTTACTCCGGTTGGGCGCAGTACAAAACTGTAAAAACGAAGGGTGTCCCTGCGGTTAAGTTGAACTCTGCCAAGTCTGACTATTATGCTTTCAAGGTGAATTATAATCGTAATTCCAGTGTAACTGGATATAAGATTTGTTATGCTACAAATAGCAATTTCAAATCTTCTAAGACAATCACCAAGAAGAACACAAAGACTAAGGCGAAGACTTATTCTACTACTGTAAAGAACCTTTCCGGTGCCAAGAAGTACTATGTACGTGTTCGGACTTACAAGACCGTAAAAGTTGGCAAGAAAAAGGTGACTTATTATTCTAATTGGTCCACAGTAAAGGCTGTGACTACCAAGAAGGTAACGCCTGCTGCCGTTCCTACTGGTTTCAAGCTGTCCGCGCCTAAGTATAAGAAGCTGAAGGGTTCTTGGAACAAAGTTTCTGGTGCTTCTGGATATCAGTTGCAGTATAATCGTGATGATGGTTATACCGGCACTGCTAAACAAAAAGAGACCACATTGCGTTGTATGAATAACTTTGCAAAAAGTCCTGAGAAGAACAACGCATATGTCGGTATCGTCACAACATCCAACTTGTCCGCTGTAGTAGGCTCTTTAAAGGGTGGTAAAGAATATACTGCTCGTGTTCGTTCTTACAAAACCGTCAATGGAAAACGCGTATGTGCGAAACGTTCTGCTATAAATCACAATTGTGATGAAAATGCAGGGGATTGATTTTTTAATGTTGTTAATGGTTGGCTTTTTGTTATTCGATTTTTCAAGGGCTTTATTTTTTTTTACATGGATAGTACAATAATCAACTGCCAATATGTATAATGTCGCAACCTATATTGCAACATTGTATGTGGTCTGCAATGTGCTGGTTTTTGTTCTTCTCCTTGTGTATAAACTTTGAAAGATACCATTAAAAAAATCAACCCAACTGTTGTTGTGAGTCCGGAAATGAGAAGGTTATGGTCCTTCGAAACCGACCGCTAATACTGCTGATAGCGATTTGTTCTTGCAGAAACAAATGGTTATAAGCCAGCAAAAGTCGCATGAAATTTGCCGTCGCACAAAAGATGTGCGCGAAAGGCCCGTTGGGCTGCAAAGGATAGTGCGGGCGTCTATAAAATAGATATGGTTAGAATGTGCGCTGAGCGCACTGACGAATACTCGAATGTACGGGTCAATATTTCCGCCTGTAGAAATGCAGGAGCTGCTACGCAGCGTCAATCGGGGATGGGTAGCGATGTACACAGTGACAATCCTCGGTCAGCCAAATATGACCGTTCTTTTGAATGATTGACTGGCTCATAGAGTAGACCTAAGTCTATATGCAAAGATAATAACAACGGAACGTATAGAAAGGTATCCACTGAAATGTAAACCAACTGCTATGGGGATGTTCAGGAACCGTCGGGGAAACAAGTTCACCAAAACTTGAAGAAAGACGGTTTGGGATATATCTGAGTAGGGGCATGGTACCAATGAAGCGGTGATAATAAACCGTGGAGGGACGGCCCTAAGTCAAACAGATTCATTTTATCAAAAAAATATAAAACATAAATCTTGTTTCACTTGAATTACATGTTTGATGGAACGCCGTGTGCGGTGAAAGTCGCACGCACGGTGTGGGGCGGGGGAAAGCCTGGAGATGATATCAAAGGGCTACCTATCGTCATATTCAGCTTGGACCGATATTCAGATGGTGAAGGTCCTGGAAGACACTTCAGAGAGTCTGACGGCTGCTCAAAAGCAGTGGGTTGTTGATAATGTGCTTAAACCCACAAATGAAGTAGCAAAGAAATACGGTTACAAAAAGACTGTAACTGTACGTAAGATCGATGCCGGAACACATGAATATGATGTTGCTGTAAAGAATCATTCGTTTAGAACTCTTAGCAGTAATCCTAAGTCGAATTATTATTACAAAGACTTTAAAAATTCATGGTTTGAATACGCTGAAGATCACGAAAGCTTGATGGATCTCATGGTTACTGATTATGGTAGAACCAGAATTTCTTATTGCTGGATTGACCGTGGCGGTTATTCAGATTTGTGTCTCGTATTCGACTAATTTTATTATTTTGTCTCTTTAATAGTTTTTTGACAGACCCTCCTCTTGGAGGGTCTTTTTTTGTTTTATGTAATTTACAGTATTAATAATTTTAGGTTAAAAGGCCAAAATACTATAAGGATTTTACAAGCGAAGTGTGGCGAATTGTAATTATTGTGCAATAAGGAAGGAGATATTGGTACATTTATTTGAAAATATCTTGTCATTTGCAAAAAACTTGCAAACAATCTTGATTTTTTTTTAAAAAGAACATATAATTATCAAGAAGGGAGGACTGTATATGTTATTGGAATTCAAGTGCAAGAATTTTAGGTCTTTCAAAGATGAGCTGTGCTTTTCCATGGAGCCGAATTCTCGTCAGAAGGGATTAGACTATAGTATTCAAACTACAGATATAGGTGGAGATCACTACAAATCATTATGTTCAGCAGTGATCTATGGGCCTAATGCGGCGGGAAAAACAAATATTATCTCCGCAATGGATACATTAAAAAAAATAATTCTTAGAGGCAATCTTGTTAACTCGTCGGAAATTACTCCAAACTATGCTTCTACTAATTTAGAGCTAATACCTAATTATCATATAGATGAACCTGTGTCTTTTAGTATTAAGTTTATTCATGATAAACTGTTATTCACTTATGATATTGTTTTGGATTTAGGTCGGTTTTTAAGTGAAAATTACGAGAGAAAAGTAGTGAGTGAAAGACTCAGAGTTAATAGTAAAGAGTTGTTCTCTAGAGAGAAAAATTATATACGCATGAGTAAAAGTGCATATGATTACGGAATTACAGTCGAACAAGTATTTGACAATGCCAAAATGCTGGCACAGTCAAGTTTAAAAAGTGATGAGTTGTTTTTAACTAATGGATTTAGAACAATATTTAGTAAAGATTTAGTTGCAATAATTACGAACTGGTTAAAGGACCATTTTGGAATTGTTGTAAGAGCTGATGTGATAAGAAATAATCCTTATGTTGAAGACGTTGGAAAGGATCAATTCTATTTCGAGGCTAATTTGGAAAATGCGTTAAATGAGTTTGGCGTATTTTCAAATAAAGTAGCTTACAAAGCTGCAAAAAACGGCAAGTCATCTTTATATTCGTTAATTGAGGAAAATAATGGTAATATGCAAACAGTTAAAGTATTGCCTGCAACGATGTTTGAGTCATATGGTACAATAAGATTTATCAATGAATTTCCTTTAATTGCCAATGCGTTAGCAAATGGGGGAACACTGGTCATTGATGAATTTGATGCTTCGATCCATCCTATTGCTTTGATGAGCATTATTAATGTATTTCACAATGATGAAATAAATACGAGGCATGCTCAGTTGATTTTTAATACTCATAATCCAATTTTTCTAGACCATACAATATTTAGAAGAGATGAGATAAAATTTGTAGAATATGATGCCGAAGAATCCACAAGTGTGTCGTATTCGCTTTCTGATTTTAATACTTCCGAAACAGCCGGTACAAGAAAAAATAGTGATTATATGAAAAATTATTTTATCAATCGCTATGGAGCCATAGCTAATGTTGACTTTTCTTCTGTATTTAAGAATCTAATGGACGAAACTTCAGAGGAGGATGTTGAGGATAATGGGTAAAAAAATCAACAAACAGTATTGGTTTTCGGTTGAGGGAAATACTGAAGAATGGTATCTTGATCATTTGCAACATCTCATCAATACATGCGGAGAGAGTAAGTATACAGTTAGCATAAACCACAAGAGATGTACAAGTCCTAAAAGTTATATAAAACAGGTCGTGCCTCGGACGGCTTCTGAAGTGATTCATTTGTGTGACATTGAAAGCACATGCGATGAGCATATGAAAAATTTTAGTAATGTATTGCAGGAATTGCAGTTTGCTCAAAAGGCAAGGGGAGTAAAATATAGTATTGGCTATACTAATTATACTTTCGAGCTTTGGATTATTCTACACAAAAAGCTATTGACCACGCATTTATCAGACCGGAATGATTACTTAAAACACATTAACGCCGAGTATTCAAAGAAATTCTGCAATTTGAGTGAATATAAGGAAAAAAGAAATTTTCAAACAGTATTAGAATGTATCGACCTTGACTCTGTAAAAATCGCGATAGATAACGCAGAAAGAATAGAGGAGCTTAATGATAGAAATGGTGTAAATAGAAAAGATGAGTATGGAGTCAAGTATTATGTTGATAATCCTTCGCTTTCAATACATAAAGCGATAGACCAAATACTCAAAGACTGTAAATTGCGCTAGTCTCTTGGTTTGCGTATTTTTATAACAAGCGATGTTTGTAAACATTAAAAAATCAAATCGAAACCAGTCAAAACCAGAAGTAAAACAGTGTAAGCGATGACACTTGCACTGTTTTCTTGTTTGGATATCAGATGTCGGAACACATGAATATGATGTTGCGGTGAAAAATTACGCGTTTAGAACTCTTAGTAGTAATCCTAAGTCGAATTATTATTACAAAGACTTTAAAAATTCATGGTTTGAATACGCTGAAGATCACGAAAGCTTGATGGATCTCATGGTTACTGATTATGGTAGAACCAGAATTTCTTATTGCTGGATTGACCGTGGTGGTTATTCCGATTTGTGTCTAGTATTCGACTAATTTTAGTTTTTTGGTTTCTTTGATCATTTTTTTGATAGACCCTCCTTTTGGAGGGCCTTTTTGGAACAGGGGACGGTTCCTTGTTTTTCGAAATGACATATAATCGCAAAAATGCCCCGGAGAGTGTATGCTCTCCGGGGTCGTTTCGCATTTATGGTGTTGTTATTTGTTTGCTTTTGTGTCGGTGGATTTGGTGGCTTGCGATAAGCCAAAGGGTCGTGAGTATGACGGACAGCAGTGTTGTGACCAAAAATGCCACAAGGCCATATGTTTTTTGGCCGCAGAACACAAGGTAGTAAAACATCCAGCAATACAGGTGAATAAAATATATGCCGGTGCTGTATTTGCGCAGAATAAGATAGACTTTGCCATCCGGCAAGGGGATGGAAACGATCAGCCCAAAAAATCCGGTAACGGTGATGGGCAGCAACACTCTGTCCACGGCTTGCCCGGTAAAAAAGGACAGAACAAAGGGCACAACGAATAAAATTGCCGCCTGTGGCACACGCATACTTTTCCCGGATAAGCAGAGACCAATGGGTATGTACAGAAAGCCTTGTAACGGCTTACCTCTGCCTACAGTGGACTGGATCAGCGGCAGGAGTTTTTGCAGTCCCGGCGGCAGCATATTTGCATAGTCGCACAATGCGTTTAGTGCAAGGTAGCTGACAAACAGTACGCACCCGATGGCCAGTATGCGACCCGGCGACTGCTTACGCTTAACAAGAAAGGATATGAAAAGCAGCGCATAGAACGATGACAGCAAATACCACAGAATCCAGGAATTGTAATGTTCGCCGTTTAAGATCAAGCCCTTGGCATAGTGGAGCAGATTATAAGCGACGGATTTGCCGGCGTGCAGCCGCTCAACAATGGCCGGCGGTAGGTAGATCACGCTCCAAAGAAGATAAAGCTTCAGCATTTTCAATGCAGATGTTTTTATTTGCTTAGCTGCGTGATCGCCGGTTAGGTCTATATGTTTGCCGATCAAAAAGCCGGTGCAGATAAAGAAAAAGGGTACGGCCCAGCTGATTACCTGTTCAAACAGATCAAGACCAAATCCACCGGCGTAGCCATACAGCGGGTTAGTATGAATGGCTACCACGCAGACGGCCATAAACAGCTTTGCCACATCTATGGAATTGTAGTTTTTTGTATTCATCATATAATTGTAGAAATAAGTATGGTGATTGTTCTTGTGTAACTGTTTCCAGTATATCGGATATGGCGCGTGATTTCAAGAGGCAGCCATGATAAAACGGACGATCCTTTGCCTTTTGGCTGGGGACCGTCCGTTTTTGTTGCGTTTTATTCGTCCGTGTCAAAGCCGGCATCCCAAGGCCAGGGGTCTTGGAGCCAGGCGTCGCTGTTGGCGCCGTTCAGAACCAGGGGGCCAAAGCGCGCCTCGTACTCTTTGGCCAGAGTATCATATTTCTCTTTATAGGCGTTATAGAGCGCCGTGGCGTCCGGGCAGTTGGGGTGGGTGTCCAGGAATTCCCGCATCTCCCACATAGCGAACTGCATGGCGGACAGGCGACGCAGCAATTTATCTTTCTTCACTTGGCGCTCCCTCCTAAAAAGACTTTGTTCAAGGCGGGGAACAGCGTGCCGCATTGCAGCGCTTTGTCCTCATCGTAGGTGATCATATCCGTTTGCAGCGGCACATAGGCCATGGTCACGGCAGCGTCCTTTGGCAGCGGGGGTCGATTGTCACAGGCTTCCTTTACCGCAGACTCTTTTTTTAAGAAAGAGGGGTTAAAAAGCTCCTCGTATTTCTCCATAATGAACTCTCCTTTCTCACTATTCTATGCCGTTTTTTAGGCGGGTGTGCACAGTTGCGCCCACCGGTGGGTGGCATAGAATGATAGGGGAGTTTTTATTTTCTCTCCCTTTGATTAAATTCTTGCAGATCCGGCTATCCTATGCATGACGGGAGTGCGGCCGCACCCGGGTCTGAATTTGCATACGAGGGTGATCCAAGTGCTTGTAAAGCGCGGAGAAATTTATTACGCGGACTTAAGCCCGGTGGTGGGCTCAGAGCAGGGGGGCGTGCGCCCGGTGCTCATTGTACAAAATGATGTGGGCAACAAATACTCGCCCACGGTGATCGCTGCCGCCATTACCTCCCAGCACGACAAAAGCCGCCTGCCTACCCATATTGAGGTGAACGCCGGCAGCTGCGGGTTGGCACGGGACAGCGTGGTGCTGCTGGAGCAGGTGCGCACCATTGACAAACGCCGCCTAAAGGAGCGTATGGGCGCACTGGACGGTCAGGATATGGGCAAGGTGGACCACGCCATTTCCGTGTCCTTTGGATTGTAGCTTTTGCGCATCGGCTCTTTCTTTTTGCCGCTCTTTGTGTTATACTGGGAGCAGAAACGCAAAGGAGAACGGATATGCAAAAGATCGCCAAGTTTGAAAAAGTAAGTTTTGACCGGTTCCAAAAGGACTGGCTAAAGGCGTTCCCGGAGACGGAGGATGTGCAGGCTGTCTATGACAGTATCGTGCTGCCACAGCGCGCCACCGCCGGGTCTGCCGGGTATGATTTTTATGTGCCGGCTGCGGTAACCTTCCCGAAGGACGCCTCTGTGTTGGTGCCCACCGGCATTCGCGCTCGGATGGCGGAGGGCTGGGTGCTGGCGATCTTTCCCCGCTCCGGGCTGGGCTTTAAGCACCGGATCGGGCTGGATAATACCGTTGGCATTATTGACGCCGATTATTACGGCTCCTCCAACGAGGGTCACATTATGATCAAAATGAGCTGCACCGCTCACGATGCGGGTCACAGCGCCACGGTAGCCGCCGGCGACGGCTTTGCCCAGGGCATTTTTCTGCCTTTTGGGATTACCGAGGACGACGCCGCCGACGGGGTGCGGGACGGCGGATTTGGTTCCACCACAAAGAAATAAATCACGCACAAATGGCCGCGTGCCCACGCACGCGGCCTGTATTTTTGCAAAAGAAAAGGGCTTGAGATCATCAAATCTCAAGCCCTTTTTGTCTGCTTTCTATTAGCCCTGGTCAATGGGGTTGGCGTTGTCCTTTTTGGACTCGCGGCCGTATTTTTCCTCAAAGCCGGGATTGATGTAGTCCTCCACGATCTTGCCGTCACGGATACGCACTACCCGCTCCGCCTCCATGGCGATCTCATTATCATGGGTGATGACCACCACGGTGCGGCCCTCGTCCTTGAGTCGGTGGAGAATCGCCATAACCTCTTTGGTGGATTTGGTGTCCAGGTTGCCGGTGGGCTCATCGGCCAAAATGACCGGAGGTGCTGCGGCAATGGCACGAGCCACGGCCACGCGCTGCTGCTGCCCGCCGCTCATTTCCGCCGGCAGATGGTGCATACGCTTATCCAGTCCCACGCGAGCCAGCGCTTTCTCGGCGATCTCTCGCCGCTCCTGACGCCCCATACCTCTGTATACCAGCGGCAGCTCCACATTCTCCACAGCGGTCAGGGAGGAGATCAGGTTGAACCCCTGAAAGATAAAGCCGATCTGCTCATTGCGGATCACGCTCATCTGGTCATCGGTCAGATCCTCTACCAGGTTGCCGTTGATGTAATACTCTCCGCTGGTGGGTACATCCAACAGACCCAGCATATTCATCAAGGTGGACTTACCGGAGCCGGACTGGCCGATAATGGCCACGAATTCACCCTCGTCAATGGTCAGGCTTACGCCGTCCAGTGCGTTCACCTGGTTCTCGCCGGGGTTGTAGATTTTATAAACATCGCGTACATCAATCAAGTGCATGACGATACCTTCTTCAATTAAGATTTACAAATAGTATAATGCTATTTTACAGAAGCGAAAGACAAATGTCAAGGGTATAATCATGAAGTTTCTATGAATAATAGGGATGAGGTGATTTTTTGGGTATCAGTAAGAGTGATTACAGCAAGATGGCGGACAAGGCCAGCCCCAATTCTCCAAAGCTGTTGAACGCGGTGAAAGCGTTTTTGTTCGGCGGTGGTATTTGTCTGCTGGGGCAACTACTGAATACATTGTTTGAGAGCATAGGATTGGGGGAGCGGCAGGTGCGCCTGGCCACCCCGGCGGTGCTGATCGTTGCAACGGCGGTGCTTACCGGTATCGGTGTGTTTGACAAGATCGCCCGCCAGGCAGGTGCAGGCACCATTGTGCCCATTACCGGTTTTGCCAATGCTGTGGTGTCGCCGGCGCTGGAATTCCAGCACGAGGGCTTTGTACTGGGTACGGCGGCGCAAATGTTCTCCATTGCCGGACCGGTGCTGGTGTACGGTGTGACTACCTCCGTTCTGTACGGCTTGATCCTCTTTGTTTTTCATTTGTATTAAGGGGGCGGGATGATGATCTATCTCTATGCGTTTTTGATCGGCGGACTGATCTGTATGGCGGGGCAGCTGTTGATGGATCTGACCAAGCTGACACCTGCGCGGATTTTGGTACTGTTTGTGTGTCTGGGAGTGGTGCTGGGCGGTCTGGGTTGGTATCCTAAACTGGTGGATTTGGCAGGTGCCGGCGCTACGGTGCCGCTGACCGGCTTTGGCAATGCACTGGCTCAAGGGGTCAAGGAAGCGGTGCAAAAGGACGGTCTGCTGGGCGTGTTCACCGGCGGGTTTACCGCCTGCGCCGGTGGGGTGACCGTGGCGGTGCTCAGCGCACTGGTGGTAGCCTGGGTGGCAAGACCTAAGGATAAATAATTTGTCACTACGAGTTATTACAAGCGAAAAATTGCGAATATTTGTTGAAAGTGCACAATAAATGTTCGGAAACTCCTATTGAATGTGCAAGACTATTGTGCTATAATAATAAAAAACAGATAGGAGGTACATACTAATGGCTGCTATGACATACGAGTCTATTGTTGCGGCTGTGCGCAAAAAGCTCAGCAAGGCAGATGTTTCGTCCATTCCCGGCACTTTGGCATTCCAGGTCGATGTGGAAGGCAAAGCAGAGGGTATCTTTTACATAGAGATCAAGGACGGCCAGCTGCATGTGGAGCCTTATGATTACCATGATCGCAATGCACGGCTGATCATCAACGGCACCAACTTGATGAAGTTGGTGAACGGCAAGCTGGATCCGGTGCTGGCTTTCACCACCGGCAAGCTGAAAGTAGACGGCGACACCAACGCCGCTATGGAGCTGATTCGCTTCTTAAAGTAAGCGACTTTGACCGTTGTACGGACAAGCGCTGCACCTGTTTTCGTATTAAGCAGGGGCGGCGCTTTTTTCTTTCTTTTTGCGGGGGCAGGAGGTGCGGCTGGTTCTTTGTTTCCGTGATTTTGGTAAAAATCCCATATCTTTTTTTCTTTTTTCACAAAAGGTCTTGGAAACGACCGGCAAATATTGTATAATGTAACAGCGAATTCCATTCGGCATTATGTGAAGGGAGATTTAGAATGAAACACGCTGACATTGTGAACAAGATGAGCCTGGAGCAAAAGGCAGCTTTTGTTTCCGGTTTTGACTACTGGCACCTGGAGGAGGCCCCGGAGCTGGGTCTGCCCAAGATCATGGTAACGGACGGCCCTCACGGCCTGCGTAAGCAGAACCCGAACGGCGACTCCGTGGGTCTGGGTAACTCTTATCCGGCTACCTGCTTCCCTACCGCAGCTACTTCCAGTTGCTCTTGGGACGAGGAGCTCCTGCGCAAAGAGGGCGAGGCGCTGGGTGAGGAGTGCTTGCAGGAAGAAGTTTCTGTAATTCTTGGCCCCGGTACCAACATTAAGCGCGCGCCGGTTTGCGGCCGTAACTTTGAGTATTTCTCTGAGGACCCGTACCTGGCCGGTAAGTGCTCTGCCAACATCATCAACGGCGTACAGTCCAAGGGCATCGGTACTTCTTTGAAGCACTTTGCCTGCAACTCGCAGGAGGCATACCGTATGGTCATCAACGAGGTGATCGACGAGCGTGCTATGCGCGAGATCTATCTGACCGCCTTTGAGATCGCCATTAAAGAGGCACAGCCTTGGACGGTGATGAACTCTTATAACCGTATTAACGGCGTTTATGCTTCTCAAAACGGCTGGCTGCAACAGCAGGTGGCTCGCGGCGAGTGGGGCTTCCAGGGTCTGTTCGTGACTGACTGGGGCTCTTCCGTAGACCGTATTCCCGGCTTGGAGAACGGCACCGATCTGGAAATGCCGTCCTCCGGTGACCTGAACACCCAGCGGATCATTGCCGCTGTCAAAGAGGGTAAGCTGGACGAGAATGTGCTCAATGAGCGGGTAGACAATGTGGTCAACCTGATCCTGAAAGCCAAGAAGACCCTGGACGAGGGCAAAAAGACTTATGATGTGGACGCACACCACGACCTGGCTTGCCAGGTGGCCGAGGGTTCCATTCAGCTGCTGAAGAACGACGATGGCCTGCTGCCGTTGAAGAAAGGGCAGAAAGTGGCCATCATCGGCGAGATGGCTAAGGCTCCCCGTTACCAGGGCGCCGGCTCTTCCGTGATCAACCCCACCAAGATGGAAAATGCCTATGACAATCTGGTAGAGCTGGGCGTAGATGTGACTTATGCCCAGGGTTACAAGAAGGGCACCGAGCAGGTAGACGACGCACTGGTGGCCGAGGCTTTGGCTGCTGCTAAGGCTGCGGATGTGGCTGTGGTGTTTGCCGGCTTGACCGAGGAGTTTGAGGGCGAGGGCTATGACCGCGCGAATATTGAAATGCCCGCCAATCATAATCAGCTGATCGAACAGGTGGCTGCTGCCAATCCCAACACCGTGGTGGTGCTGGCAGGCGGTTCCGTTATTCACATGCCCTGGCTGAACAGCGCAAAGGCGCTGCTGAACAGCGGCCTGTCCGGCCAGGCCGGCGGCAAGGCTGTGGCTCGTATTTTGACCGGCGCCGTATGTCCCAGCGGTAAGACCTCCGAGACGTATCCGCTGTCCTTTGAGGATAATCCCACCTATGGCAACTATCCCGGCCAGCCGGTGGTCAGCGAGCATAAAGAGAGTGTGTACATCGGCTATCGCTACTATGACACCGCAGAGAAAGAAGTGCTGTTCCCGTTCGGTTACGGCCTGTCTTATACCACTTTTGAATACAGCGATCTGGAGCTGTCCTCCTCCAATATTAAGGACACGGACGACCTGACCGTTACCTTTAAGATCAAGAACACCGGCGATGTGGACGGCGCAGAAATCGCAGAGATCTATGTGGCCGATCAGGAGAGCACCATCTTCCGACCCAAGAAGGAACTGCGTGCCTTTAAGAAAGTGTTCCTGAAAGCCGGGGAGGAGAAGGAAGTCTCCGTTACCCTGTCCAAGCGCGCCTTCGCATTTTATAATGTAGAGCTGCAGGACTGGCAGGTAGAGACCGGTTTGTTTGATATTATGGTTGGTGCTTCCAGCCGGGATATTCGCCTGACTAAGGCCGTAAATATCATTTCCGACTGCACCGCTGCCGTGCCGGATTACAGAAAGACGGCACCGGCTTACTACACCGCAGACCTGGCGGCAATGGACGATGCCCAGTGGACCGCTGTGTACGGCAAGGAACTGCCTGCCCGTGAGCGGGACACCACCAAGCCCATTGACCTGTACAACTGCCTGGACGATGCCAGCCACACCAAGTGGGGCGGCAAGATTTGCCGTCTGATCAGCAAGGTGGTGGGCAAGTTCGGCTCTGCGGAGAACGGTGACGGTCAGATGCTGGCAGCTATGGCTACCCAGATCCCGATCCGTAACTTTATCGCCATGTCCATGGGCGTGTTCTCCCCCAAGATGGCAGAGGGCCTGTTGATGATCCTCAACGACGATCGTTCCACCTTCGTTGGCTTTAATAAGATCCTTGGCGGTATTGGCGGCGCTTTGGCGAAGCTGCCCAAGCTGCTCAAGTCCATCTAAATTTCCTTACATAACCGCAGAACCCCGCACCAAACGGTGCGGGGATTTTTGCGTTTTTATTTATAAAAAATGCCCCGGTACCGCAGTACCGGGGTGTTGGGGGTTGCTTATTTATACAGGGGGCCGTAGGTGGCGCAGGCACGGTAGTCTGCGGACTGGCGGTCTTCTGTGCCAAAGGCAGCCCAGGCGTGGGGGCGGAAGATCTGCGCTTCCGGCACATTGTGCATATTCACGGGGATACGCAACATGGAGGCCAGGGTGATCAAATCAGCGCCCACATGGCCGTACACGGTAACGCCGTGGTTGGCGCCCCAGTTGGCCATCACACTGTACACATCCTTAAAGGCACCCTCGCCGGTGAGCCGGGGGCAGAACCAGGTGGTGGGCCAGGTAGGATCTGTGCGCTTGTCGATGGTGTTGTGGATCTGATCCGGCAGATCTGCGGTGTACCCCTCCGCCAGTTGCAGAACCGGGCCGATGCCGTCGATCACATTCACGCGCAGCATGGTTACCGGCATCTCTGCACGGCAGCGGAAGTGGCTGGAGAAGCCGCCGCCACGGAAGTATTCATAGTTCGCTCGGCACCAGTCGGTGGCGTTCAGGCAGGCTTTAATGTCCGCATCCGTCATTTCCCAAAACGGTTTCATGCAAGGCTCGCCCTTGGCGTTGCGGCAGGCACCGGTGCCGTCCAGTGCGGTAGCGCCGGAGTTGATCAGGTGGATAAAGCCATCTTTTGCCACGCCGGTGGGCGCCATTCCGGTGACCCGCTGGCAGGCCTCCGGGCTCCAATAGGTGCGCACATCGTGGAAGCAAGGCGCGGTGCCGGAGACCAGAGTGCCCAGCATCATCGCCACGCCGTTCAGAGTATCGTTCTCTGTGGCAAAGGGCGTGGGGGCCTTTTTGCCGTTCCAGTCAAAGCTGGAAGCCATAATGGCCTCGGTAAAGTCCGCATTGGGCAGCCAGTCGGTCCAGTTGCGTTGCCCCTGGAAGCCGCCGGCAATGGCGTTCTTGCCCAGAGCCTCCTCGTGCCAGCCCATTTCGTCCAGCTTGGGATTGCCGTACAAAATATCCCGCATGATCATGGTCATCTTGGTGATGAACGCCCAGTCCTTATCCGGGTCTACCACCTTGGACTTGCGAATGATCTCCGGCAAGTCCTTACCGGCGTTGCAGTCAAAGCCCTCTTTGCAGTTGGCTTTAACCCAGCTCAGCGCTTTGTCAAACTCGTCATGATCGTAAATGCCCAGGGTGATCCGGCGCACAATCTCGGTCATATCTACCCACTCGGCACGAATGCCAAAGTATTTTTGGAACATTTCCGCGTTGCAGAAGCTGCCGGCAATACCCATGGCAATGCCGCCCAGGTTCACATAGGCCTTGTTCTTCATCCAGCCTACTGCAGCGGCAGCGTGGGCAAAGCGCAAGATCTTCTCTGCCACATCGGCAGGGATCTCTTTGTCCGTCATATCCTGCACATCATGGCCGTAAATGGAGAAGGCAGGCAGTCCCTTTTGCGCGTAAGCAGCCATGACGGCGGCCAGGTACACAGCGCCGGGGCGCTCTGTGCCGTTAAAGCCCCAAACCGCCTTAATGGTGTGGGGGTCCATGTCAAAGGTTTCTGATCCGTAGCACCAGCAGGGGGTCACCGTCAGGGTGGCAACCACATTCTCGCCGGCAAAATATTCGGCACACTTGGCTGCCTCTGCGCCGCCGCCGATGGTGGTGGGGGAGAGCACGCATTGTACCGGCGTGCCGTCCGGATAGCGCAGATTTTCTTCGATCAGCGCTTTGGCTGCGGTGGCCATGCCCATGGTCTGCGCCTCCAGGCTCTCACGCACGCCGCCCCAACGGCCGTCAATGGTGGGGCGAATACCGATTTTTGGATAAGTCATCGTCATTACCTCCGTTTGCGCTTAGCGCAATATGTTTTGAAAGTCACGGTACGCCCGGTCTCGGGCTGCCGTGGGCTTAGGTTCATAGATTTTTAAGGTCTCGGTCTTGCGGATCAGCTCCCGACCGGCTGTCACATCCGGCAGCTGGTCCAGTGCGATCAGTTGCAGCAGCATATTGCCCAAAGCCGTGGCCTCCGTCGGTCCGGCAATCACCGGGAAAGCCAGGCTGTCTGCCGTCATTTGACAAAGGAAGCCGTCTTTGGTGCCGCCGCCCAGCAGGTGCAGCACATTGAATTGCCGCCCGGTGCGGGCGCTGATTTGATCCAAAGCAAAGCGGTACTTCATAGCCAGACTCTCGTAAATGCAGCGTACCACGGCGCCTACACTTTCCGGTACCGGCTGTCCGGTCTCCCGGCAAAAGTCACGGATCCGTTCCGGCAGATCGCCGGGGGTGGAAAAGCGAGGGTTGTCCGGGTCGATAAAGCAGGTGAACGGCTCCGCCGCCCGCGCCAGCTGCTCTAAGTCGTTGTAGCTGTATTCTGCGCCTGCACGGCGATAGGCCCGCCGGGTCTCCTGGATCAGCCACAGACCGCTGATGTTTTTTAAGTAATTGGTCTTTCCGTTGGCACCCTGTTCGTTGGACAAATCGTCCGCTCGGCTCTCCGGCGTTAGGATGGGTTCGTCCAGCTCGCAGCCGATCAGCGACCAGGTGCCGCAGGACAGGAACGCCGGCTGCTCACCGGCAGCGGCAGGCATGGCCGCCACGGCGCACTGGGTGTCGTGCCCGGCGGTAGCGATCACCTGTATGGCGCCGTCTGTTTTACCCAGAACGGTAGCCGACGGGCCAACGGCGGGCAGCAGCTGCGGGTCAATGCCGCAGGCCTTGGCAATATCTGTCCGCCAGGTTTGGTTCACCGGATCCAGCAGCTGAGAGGTGGAAGCGATGGTGGGCTCCGTTTGCATACTGCCGCACAGGTGGTGGGCAAATAAGTCCGGCATAAACAGCAGCTTCTCTGCACCGGCAGTGTCTTCCGTAGTCAACTGGAACAGGGTGTTGATCTCCATAATCTGATTGCCGGTGGCCCGGTACAGATTGTCTGCCGGTATTTTTTTCAGCACTTTCTCTACCGTTCCGGCGGTGCGGGTGTCTCTGTAATGGCAGGGCAGGCGCAGCAGGTTGCCGCTTTTGTTCAGCAAGCCGTAGTCCACACCCCAAGTGTCAAAGCTCAGGCCGTCGGCGCTGTTAATTTTAGAGAGCGCCGCGTCTACTTCCTTACAAATGGCAGGGAAGTTGTGGCACATACGGCCGTTGTTATCTACCGGGATATTGTCAAATCGGTGGACTTCCTTATATTCCAGTCTGCCGTCTTGATAAGTACCGGCAATGGCACGCCCGCTGGACGCGCCGAAGTCAAAGGCAACTACGGTCTTTTTCATGCCTGCACCACGCCTTTTTGCAGCAGAATGTTGGCATAAATGGCGGTTTCGCCGGTGGCGATAATTAAGTAAGCATCCTTTGCTTTTTCATAGAATGCAAAGCGCTCCACCATTTGAATACCGCTGTGTTCCGGCTCGTGCCGGTGGAGAATGTTCCTATATTTGTCCCAAATCTTGGGTGTGCCGCAGGTGTCGCCGGGCACCACTTCCATCAGAGAGACCGGAGCGTCCACATAGGCATCCAGAGGCAACAGCGCCAGTACCGCGTCCAGCAGCTCCGGTACGCCGTGACCGTCTGCACGGATCACCTTGGCGTTTTTGCCGACACTCTCTGCCGGGAAGTTGCCGTCTGCAATCACCAGGGTGTCGCCGTGGCCCATCTCATCCAGCGCTTTTAGCAGTTCCGGGGACAGCAGGGGAGAAATTCCTTTTAACATAGCCTACTCCTTAGTCTTTCTTGTGCAGCAGTTCGTCATCCGGGTTAAATTGTTTGTAGCCCGGGTGACGGCCGGTGACTCTGTAATAGCCCCGCAGATCAATGAGCTTTTGAATATTGTCTCGGCTGATGTCATGGCTGCCGCCCAGGATCACAGCGTTAATGGTGATCTTGGCCCACAGTTCCAGGCTCTCCATACGATAAAAGGCAGTGATGACATCGCTGCCAACGGCCAGTGCACCGTGGTTCTCCAGCAGCATCACATCGTGCTCCTCCAGGTACGGCTCAATAGCGTTGGGCACTTCCACGGTGGAAGGAGTACCGTAAGGGGTCAGCGGTACGGCACCGATGACGGCCACATCTTCGATCATATTGTACATATCCATGGCCTTGTGTGCCACGGCAAAGCCGGTTGCTCCCGGCGGATGGGCGTGGATTACGCTCATCACATCGTCCCGCTTGTCGTAGCAGCGTAGGTGCATTTTGATTTCGCTGGAGGGGCGCAGGCCCTCTGCGGCTTCCAACACATTGCCCTCCGGATCCAGCAGCACCAGCTTTTCCGGGGTAATAAAGGATTTGCTCATACCGGTGGGGGTGGCAAGGATCCGACCGTCCTCCAGCCGCACACTCACATTGCCGTCATTGGCGGCCACCCAGCCCAGCTGCCACATTTTGTGGCAAACATCGCAAATCTGGTCCTTGATCTCGTTGATATTTTGCATAGATAAACCTCCTTGCCCATGGTTGACAATCCAAGCCCGCCATGGTATGCTAATTGTATTATATTAGATACAAATATTCTTTGCACGCAGGATATGCACTTGCGAGTAGTACAATATTCACTTTTTGGGGGTCTATGAATTACAGCGAATTGCATGAGGACAAAAAGCGGGGCACTTTTGATTTCCCCATAGAGCTTTATTATGTGGAGCCGGGCGCGCCCCGGTACCAAATGCCCCTGCACTGGCACCTGGAATATGAGCTCATCTTGGTGTTGCAAGGCAGCTTTACCCTAAGCTTGGACGGCCGCCAGATGGAGTTGCAAGCCGGGGACAGTGCTTGGATCGCCGACGGGGTGATCCATGGAGGTGCGCCCCACGACTGTATTTACGAGTGTGTGGTATTTGACTTGGGTACCTTGCTCCAGGATACCCCGGTGTGCACCAAGTCGGCGGCAGCATTCCTGGCCAGCGAGAATGGCTTTTCCGGCCGCTTAGCCAAGGGCAGCACGGAGGCGGCGCTGGCGGATCGCATTTTTGATGCTATGGAGCGGGAACAGCTGGGCTATGAGTGGACCACCGTGGGGCTGCTGTGGCAATTGCTGGGCTGCCTTTTGGGTATGCACAGCGACATCAAACCGCCACAAAGCCGCCAGCAGATCACCCGGATGAAAAATGTGCTCACCTATATCCGCAATAACTACGGCGAGCCCATTACCTTGGATGAATTGGCAGCTGTGGCGGGCATGTCGCCCCGGTATTTTTGTCGTGCTTTTGCAGCGCTCACCGGCAGGACCCCCATTGCGTACCTGAACTATTACCGCATTGAATGCGCCTGCGAGCGGTTGACCTTAACAGATAAAAGCGTAACGGAGATCGCCTTTGCCTGCGGGTTTAACGATATGAGTTATTTTTCCCGGGTGTTTAAGCAGCTAAAGGGTACCACACCCACCGCTTACAGAAATTAAAAAAAGGCCTGTTGTCCACGCAGACAACAGGCCTTTTTTTGTTTGTCTTTACTTTCCGCCCTTTTGCAGCAGGTCTTGGATCACGTCGGCAATATAGGCTCCGGCTTCTACCGGTGCCATACCGTAGCGGCTAATGTTGGACACCACGGTGTAGTCGCTCTCGCTCATATCCGGTCGGGCGTTGTACCGGCCTTTTCCAGCTCCCGGTCAATGATGGTCTGCACCCGGGGCAGGTCAATTTGACCGTCTGCCAGCGGGGTAAAGTAAATGGGACTTTGGTATAGAATCGTTTTTTCTTTGATCTCGGCCTTGGGCACCGTGCCCCAGCCACGCTCCACGGCGATGCCGATGCGGCTGATTACCAGGTGCGTGGTTGTGGTGCCAATATCAATCCCGGCAGAAAGTAAATATTCCATAAAATACGCAAAAGGGACAGTTGCACACAGGTGTGCAGCTGTCCCGCTCCTTTACAGGTTACTGTTATTTTAGCACAAGGGGCGTCGGTTGTAAAGGCTTAGCCCGCCGGGTGCTGTTTTTTCTTTTTTCGGTTGATCTCTGTGATGACGATCAGTGCGGCAAAGGCTGCCACGCCTGCGGCGCTCAGACAGGCGCCGGTGCGCAGGTAGGGGGTGTGGTAGTGCAGCTCCACCGTGTGCTTACCGGGTTCCAGCGCCAGGGCACTGAATGCGGTGTTCGCTTGCAGCAGCTCTGCTTTTTTGCCGTCTACCGTGGCGGTCCAGCCGCTGCTGTATGGGATGGATAGGCACAGTATTTTTGTCTCTTTCAGATCCACTGTGCCGGTAATGGCGTTGGCGCGCATCTGCACATTTTGCATGGTGTCTGCGCCCAGGGCAGCGATCTGTGTCTTGGCATTATCTACCGGCTGCTCCAGCACTTCAATGTCTGCCAGGTCGTAAATGCCCCGCTCATCAAAGGTGATGGTGATGCTCTTTTTGGCGCTGTCCGTATAACCCAGCCCCACCAGGTAAGTCTTGGCACCGGTGTAGCGCACATAGGCGTCCGAGTAGCAGGTGAGGGTGTTTGTCTTGTAGGTCTTGCCGCTCTCCGTTTGGGCAGAGAACCGCAGGTTCAGCGAACTGGGCAGGCGGAACTTGCGGGCGCTGATCTTGATAAGATTTTGGTCGATCTCGTCCTTTTTGTTCCACTTCTCTGTGGAATAGCGGTGCAGCGGGTCGTTCTGCTGGGTCTTGTAGTAGGTGTACGCCGGGTAATCGGTGTAGTCTTTCAGCGTAAAGCGCAGGTAGGTCTCCTGTGCGGTGCTGCCGGTAAATTGAATGGTCACGCTGCCTTTTTTCTTGTAAATGTGCAGCTTTTGACCCTCCACGGCGGCGTCGTCATTGCCTACGATGGTGTAGGGCAGGCTCTTGTCTGTAAAGGTGGGCGTGGTGGCGGTCATACCGGTGGGTACGCTGTCCAGCACCACCCCTTGCAGCAGGGCTTGCTGCTTCTCCAGAGAGGACAGCTTTTCGTACTCCGCCCGGGTGATCACATGGGCGGTGGTGTAGCCCAGAGGCAGGGCGTTCTCGTTTTGATACACCTTGCCGCTGATCTTGGTAAAGCCATAGGGCAGGGCGGTCTTGCTCTGCTTGGCGTAGTATTTTACGCTGTTTACCGCGTTCAAGGCGGCAGAGCTGTTAAAACTGCGGATCATATAGGCAGCGTTGGCCGGTTGCTCTGTCTCCGTAATAAACCGGGTCAGGTGCTTGTTTTGCAAACTCCAGTAGAAAGAGGTGCCGTTCATACCGGCGGTGAGCGCCTCGTTGTAGTTGACCTTGTCTCCGCTGTAACGATAAAAGCTGTCATCGTTCTTGGTGGCTTTCTTCACCTTGCGGGCGGCAGTGGATTTTAGCTTTTTGTTCACATCGCTGTAGCTCACATAGCGGGCAATGTGGTTTTGGCCGTGGTGGCTGTAAAAGTAGGCGGCGTTACCTGCAAAGGAGGTAAACACCAGCACCAGCGCCAGCACCGGGGCCATATATTTCTTAGGCATTTTGGGTCCGAACATACACACGATTACCAGCAGAAATGCCAGCAGAACGGAAACGCCCACATTGCGGGTGTCTGTATTCATCAGGGGAATGGCAACCAAGGAGTACATCGCCAGAGCGGCAATAACCGCCACGCCCTTGCCAATGCTGATTTGGCGCAGGTGCTGCCAGGTGGTTGCCACAATGTATGCCACGATCATACCGTAGGCCCACACCCAGCGATTGGCTACATAAGAAAAGCCATTCATACCCCAGCCGAATACCGGGATTAGCAGCAGAGCAGTGGCGATCAGGAACACCACTCGCAGCGGGCGGTAGTGCTTGTTCTTGGTAAAGAACAGCAGGCAGATAGCCGGGAACGCCACTGCGTTGTAGCCAAGGAAGGTCAGGTAGCCCAGCTTTGTCTCTGCGGTGAACAGGGCGGACAGGAAGTTGCGGTAGTAATCCGCACTATAGACCCAGGTGCGCACATAGCTCTCGGCAGAGCGGCTGTCACCCATAAAGGCCAGCACCACCGGCAGCAGTACCACGGCACTGAGCACTACGCCCAGCAGGGCACAGCCGGTGATTTGAAAGAACTTGCCCACCGCAGCTTTGCCCCGGTGCCGGAAACGGCAGATCAGCTGATACAGTGTGTACAACGCCGTGATGATGGCCAGCATATAGAAAAAGTAAAAATTGCTGACAGCGGCCAAAAAAACAATGAAGATAAACAGATATGGCCGCTTGCCTGCCAAGATCTGCTCCACACCCAGCAGCAACAGGGGCAGGAACACCATGGGCAAGGCAAAGAACGGATGGTGGGAGACGATGAACAGGCTGTACAGGGTGAACACATACACCAGCGCACCTACGGTTATGCCACCCAACCGGCGTTGCTTCTTTATAAAGCAAAAGGCACCGAACGCCAGCCCGGCCAGATACAGTCGCAGCAGGGATAAAAAGCTGTAAAGATACGCCGCATAGCGGGTGGGGCACACCACGCTGAGCAAATCCAGCGGATCGCCGATGGCGTAAAAGTGCAGGGTGGTGAGCACATCGCTGCCCAGCCCGATGGAAAAGTCCCATTGGGGCAGCACCAGCTTGTGGGTGGTCAGCAGGGTGCGGGCCACCTCACGGCCATATTGCCCCAGATAAACAAAGGCGGCAAAGTGCTGGCGCCAGCCGTCGCTGTCTACAATCAGGCTTTTGCCCTTGATTAGAAACCAGCAGTAGCACCCGGCGGCGCAAAGCAAAAAGCCCAGGGTATAGCACCAAAAGAACCGGGTGCGTGGGCTGCGTTTTTTCATCTTTTCCAGTGGATTGCTTTTCATTACTCTTAGCCTCTTGCCATAGAATTGAAAATTATGCTTTTCTCTCTTTTCTCTTTTTCACTTCTGTGCACAGAAGGGTAGCACCAAAGGCTGCGAAGCCCAGTACGCTCACCGCCAACCCCGCTTTTAAGTGAGGGGTGCGGTAGGTTAGGTGAATGGTGTGTTCGCCCGGTTCCAGTGCCAGTGCGCTGAACATGGTGTTGGCTTGCAGCAGCTGGGTTTCCTTGCCGTCTACCGTAGCGGTCCAGCCGTCGCAGTAGGGAATGGTCAGCAGCAGAATCTTGGACCGGTCCAGGGTCACGGTGCCGTCTACCGTGTCTGTGCCGATTTGGATATTCTCCAGCGTATTCTCCGCCAGTTTTGCCACTTGTCTGTCCGTGTCTGTCATAGGCTGCTCCAGCACCTCCAGGGTGCTGAAATCATAGATACCCCGTGCGTCAAAAGTGACGGTAATCTCTGTCTTGGCATCTTTGCTGTAGCCGGCATTGACTGTATAGGTTTTGTAACCGTCAAAGCGCAACTCATACGCAGAAGCGAAGTTTAATGTTCGGCTTTGTTTTACGCTGATGTTCTCTGTGGAATACCCAAATCGGAACCCAAGTAGTGTCTCTTGCTTGAACTTGCGGGCCGACTGCTTTACAAGGGCTTTTTGCGTATCGTCCTTCTTTTCCCACTTTTCTTTGTTATAGCGGTGCAGCGGGTCGTTCTCTTGGGTCTTGTAATAGGTATAGGCCGGGTAATCCGTATAATTGCGCAGCCCCATGCGTAAATAAGTCTCGCTGTTTGGTGTGCCGTTAAAATGCAGGGTCACCTTGGCGCCTTTGTCATACACATGGATCTTTTTGCCGTCTACTGCCACATTTTTGTCTGCGGTGATGGTGTAGGGCAGGGATTTGTCCGTAAAGGACAGAGTGGTTTGTGCCGTGCCGGTGGGCACGCTGTCCAATACCACCCCTTGCAGCAGGGCCTGCTGCTTCTCCAGCGAGGACAGTTTTTCATAATCCGCCCGGGTAATGGCGCTGTCATAGGTGTAGCCCAGGGGCAGGGTGTTACTGCTTTGGAAAACCTTGTCTTTGAATGCGGTAAAGCCATAGGGAACTTCATCGGCGTTGCCGTTCTTCTGTACATAGTATTTGACACCGGCCAGGGCTTGCAAAGCGGCGCTGCCATTCAAATCCTTGTACATATAGTCCTCACGAGCGGGTAACTCTGTTTCGTTGATAAATTGGGCAATATTCGGATTTTGCAGGCTCCAATAGAAAGAGGTGGAATGGGTTTTAGCCAGTAAATCTGTATTGTAGACCAAATTGCTGCCGGAGTAGCGGTAAAAGCTGTCGTCTTTTTTGGCTGCTTTTTTTACTTTTTTGGCGTCGGTGTTTTTCAGCTTCTTGCTCACCTGGTCATAGGTGACAAACTTGGATGCGTAACCGCTGCCGTGACTGCTGTAAAAATAAGCGGCGTTGCCGGTAAAGGAAGTAAACACCAGTGCCAGCACTAAGACGGTGGCCAGTTGCTCTTTCTTAAACTTGGGCGCCAGGGCGCAAAGCACGATGATCAGGAAAGCCAGCAGTACCGATACGCCGATATTGCGGGTGTCCGTGGTCATTAACGGAATGGCAATCAGCGAGTAAAGCGCCAGCGCGCCTACGCACGCCACTGCCTGACCCACGGTGATGTGGCGCAGCTTTTTCCACTGGGTGGTTACGATGTAAGCAACCAACAGGCTATATGCCCAGACCCATCGATTCGTAGCATAGGACAGACCGTTGAGCAGCCGGCCGAACGCAGGAAATAAAAGTAATATCGTTGAGAGTGAAAACAAAATGCGCAAGGGCTTTTCCTCCGGCTTGCGCTTAAAGAACAGCAGGCAAATGGCAGGGAAAGCAACGGCATTAAAGCCCAAATAAGTTTGGCCGTCCAATTTGTTGGAAGATGTAAAATAGGTGGAAAGAAAATTCTTATAGAATTTGGCATCGTAAAACCAGTTGAACTGATAACCGGCTGCGCGGGAGTTGTTGATAAAGGTCAGTACCACCGGCAGCAACACAGCGGCGCTCATCAGTGCGCCTACCACAGCCCACAGGGTCACTTGCAGTAGTCCGCTCATCGCCTGCTTGGCACTGTGTCGGTTATACAGGCAGCACAGGCGGAAGACGGTATACATAGCTGTAATCAATGCCAGCATATAGAAGAAATAGAAATTGCTGATGGCTGCCAAAAAGACGGTGAAAATAAAGAGATACGGACGCCGCTTAGCCAATACCTGCTCCACGCCCAACAGCAATAGGGGCAGATAGACCATGGGCAGCGCAAAAAATGGGTGCCGGGCAACCATCAAAAAGCTGTAGGTGAAGAATACATAGCATACGCCGCCAACCGCAATGGACAAGGGCGCACCCTGCTTTTTGTACAGGCAAAAGGCACCAAAGCCAAGCCCGGCCAGGTACAGCCGGAACAGGGACAAAAAGCTGTAAAGATACACGGCGTACCGGGTAGGACAGGCAATGCTCAGCAGGTCCAGCGGGTCGCCGATCACATAGTAGTGCAGGGTGGTGAGAATATCGCCGCCGTAGCCCAGGCTGAAGTTCCATTGGGGCAGCACCAGTTGATGTTCCGTCAGCAGTGTGCGCAGTACAGTACGGCCATACTGGCCAAAATATACAAAGGCGGTGAAGTGCTGTTTCCAACCGTCACCGCTAACCACCAAACTGCACTCTTTTACGATAAAACAAGCATATACGCCTGCAGCACACAGTAAAAATGCAGCGGTGTAGATCAAAAACAATCGGCTTCTATTTTTCATCGGTTTTCGCCGAACGGTCAACTTGCTTTTCATTACTATCCTCTTCTTTCGCACAAATTAAACGGCCTACATTATAATCCCGCACCCTTGGGAAGTCAAGGGCGAGCCTTTTATATATAATGTATACCGCCATTTTACCACAAGGGTGTGTGCTTTGCAACCGTTTGGATCTGTCCGGTGGTATTAAGAATTTGCAAAGTTTGTAAAGGTGGGGTCAGTTATTTTTATTTTGTGTCATTTGCAAGTTAAGTTTCTGTAAAGTACCTTGCAGTCGATGGGCGGACGGCGTATGCTGACAGCAGAAACAAAAAGACAACTACAAACACCCGAAAGCGAGAAAGGCAAGGTTATTGTATGAAAGAAAAATGGGTCGCTTTTACAAAGAAACACGCAGAAATTTGGAAGTTTATCAAGTTTACATTTACCGGAGCCAGCACCTCGGTGCTGGAGTTGGCAGTATTCGCCTTTTTACAGTATGTGGTCTTTAAGAGTATGAACACCACCCCGGTTACGGACAATGCGGTGCTGCACTTCCTGGGAATTCAGTATAAGGGTTATATGTACTCCTACGCCATCAGCGCCGTTATCGGCTATGCGGCGGCATACATTATGAACCGCAAGCTCACTTTCCAGGCAGACGCCAATCCGGTACTGTCTACCATTCTCTATACCATTATGGTGGTGTGCACCATCGCCTTTAACACCTGGTTCGGTGCATACCTGGGCACCATCGTGACCAATCACCACTGGGACAGCGTGTTTATCACCCTGCTCACCAAACTGCTGGTGATGACCGTACCCACCCTGTGGACTTATCCGCTGAACCGCTTTGTCATCCACCGCAAGAAGAAAGCAAAGGTGGAGCCGCTGCCGGAGAGCGCAGATACCCCTGCCGGTGCGGCTGCCTAACGGCTAAAGAGGGCAGCGCCCTTTTTAGATATACCCCTGCTCGGTGCATTTTTTTGTTTTGATCTGACTTCCCCGTCGATCACCGAATTTTGTTTTGTTCTGTACCGGGCACCCTCTTCGGAGCAGGCGCTGTCACCCCGGCGCTTGCTCTTTCTCTCTATTTGGCATATACTGGTGAAAAACCGGTAAGGAGAACAGACTGTTATGACAAGACCCAAATTGGTGGCTTTTGATTTAGACGATACACTCATTGGCAGTGACGGCAAAATTGCCCCGGCCAACTTCTGCGCGCTGGAACAGCTATCGGCAGCGGGCGTGACCGCTGCGGCGGTAACCGGGCGCACCTTTTACGAAATGCCCGCAGAGCTGCGGTTTAACCCGCTGGTGCCCTATGCGGTGTACGGCGATGGCGCTGCGGCGGTGAATGCGGCAGGGGAGGCCCTCTTTTCCAGCTATTACAGCCGGGAAAAGGCGCTGGCAGTGCTGCACCTGCTACGGCAGTACGATACCATGATCGAGGTGTTCTACGGCGGGCGGCCGTATGCCCCGGCAGATAAGCTGAACCGGTTGGCCTACGACTACTACCGCATTGAGCCGATCTATCACCCGGTGATGGCGGCCAGCCGGGTGCCCTGCACAGACTTGGAGGCGCTACTATCCGGGGAGGAAAAAACGGAGATGTTCAATATCTTCTTCCACCTGGACGACGAACGCCTGGCGTTTATAGATCGGGCGACGGAGCTGTTTCCAGAGTTGATCTGCACCTATTCTATGCAGAGCAATTTGGAGATCTTGCGCCGCGGGGTGGACAAGGGCAGCGCCCTGCAAAAACTGGCGGAGCACCTGGGGCTTGCCCCGGAGCAGGTGATCGCCGTGGGCGACAGCCGCAACGATCTGTCTATGATCCGCTACGCCGGCACCGGGCTGGCGGTGGCCAACGCCTGTGACGAACTTAAGCAGGCGGCAAACGCTGTGGCGTGCACTTCCGATGCGGGTGTGCTCAGTTATATTTATCATCATTTTGTAGAGTAAAGCGAGGTTATTCTTTTGGTATTTTGGATCATTCTCGGCGTGGTGGCGGCTGTGGTACTGCTCACCGTGCTGGTCAACAGCATCTTGGCGCTTTTACAGCTGCGGTATGTGGCGGGCATTGCGCCGGTACAGTATAAAAATCAGTTGCAGCCCCAACCGCTGGATGGCCGTTGGGTGTTCACCACAGATGGGGATTTTCGTGTTATGCAGCTGACGGATGTGCATATTGGCGGCGGCTGGATGAGCTTCTTCAAAGACCGGCGGGCCATTGACTGCGTGGTGCGTATGGTCACCGCCGAGCAGCCGGACCTGGTGGCTGTGACCGGCGACATTGCCTACCCGGTGCCGTTCCAGTCCGGCACATTTAACAACAAAACCGCCGCTCGTCTGTTTGGGCGGGTGATGCAGAACCTGGGCGTGTACTGGGCGCCGGTGCTGGGTAACCACGATACAGAGTCCTACGCGGTGTACAACCGCCGCTATATCGGCAAATATTATCAAGAACAGAAGTTCGCCAAAGCTGACAGCAAGTCCTGCTGCCTGTTTCGCTCCGGGCCGGAGGGCGTGGACGGCGTGGGCAACTATACCGTGGCGGTGGAGAACAGTCGTGGCGCCGTGACCCAGGCGCTGTTTTTTACCGATACCGGCAGCTATGTGGACGGCGACTATCTGGGCTTTATGTGGAAGTATGACGGTATGCACAAGAACCAAATGGACTGGTACAGGGGCGAGGTGGAAGCCTTGACCGCCCACAACCGGGCGCTGGGTGCACCGATGCCAAAGAGCCTGATGTTCTTTCACATTCCCATTGCTCAGTACAAGACCGCCTGGGAGGCTTATAAAGAAAACGGCTATAAAGACACCGGTGAAGTGCAGGTGCACTACGGCGGCATCGGCGAAAAGGGCGGTCTGTTCCCCAGTTTGCACCCGGATCATGTATTTGACACCTTGCAGCAGGTGGGCAGCACCCGGGGCACATTCTGCGGCCACGACCATTTGAACAATTTGTCCGTCACTTACAAGGGTATACGGCTGACCTATGGTCTGTCTGTGGACTATCTCGCTTATATTGGCATAAAGAATTACGGTGCCCAGCGGGGTTTTACCCGCATTACTGTGCGTCCGGACGGCAGCTTTGACTGCCAACCGGTGTCCTACTACCAAAAACCCTTTTGGAATGGAGAAGAACAGGTGCAAATGACACCTTATTATCCGCCGGAGAAGAACCCAAACGCCTACCCGGCAGACTACAAGGCACCAATAGCGTAAAAGAAAAAAGGAGCGGTACTTGCAGGTACTGCTCCTTTTGCTATGGGTTTAATTTAATACACTTGTACCGGCAACACCAGCCGGTCTTTTTTGGTGCGGCGCAGAGGCGCACCGGCGGTAAATCGACCGTGCCCCCGCACGGAAATTTTGTCCCCCGGCTGTACGGTGTGCGCACGGTTCTCTATGCACCGTCCGTTGACAAATACCTTTTGCTGTAAAAAGAATTTGTCCGCGCTGCTGCGGGAGAGATTGTATACTGCGCCCACCAGCACATCCAGCCGTAGAGAGGGCACGATCACTTCTCTGTCTTCCGGTTGGGGCAGCAGGTGCGGGGGCAGGTCGTCCGCCCGGGTGCAGGTCACCTCTGTGTGGCGCACCCGGTGCAGTTGGGCCTCAATATACTCTGCCATGCCTGCGGTGCAAAAGAGATATGCCCCTTTGCCGCAGGGGAGAATGTCGCCCAGCACCCGCCGCTCCAGCCCTAAGCCCATTAAGGTGCCCAGGTAGTCCCGGTGGGTCAACTCCTCGGCAAATTTTTCCTGCTTGGGCGCAATATGCAGGCAGGTGATGGGGTAGTCCGCCGGCTCCGGCGCCGGGCCAAAGGCTGCCATCACCCGCTCGGCGCCGTCAAATCCGCCGTAGGTGGGCACCGACCGGGGGCCGGTCATCTCTGCCAGCAGACTTTGCTCCTCCAGGCCTAAAAAATCCGTATAAACCGTGTAGCCGCCAAATGTGCCTCGATTTTGCAATTCTGCCAACCGCTTTTTAATCTGCTGTGCCTGATCCATCAGTACAGACCGCCAAGCACGGTGGCGGAAAATACAGTAAACATCAAGATACACACGATCAGGGCAACGGCAAAGATAGCAGTGGACACGCCAATGGCCCACTTGGCAATGTTTGTGGCGCTGCGGGCTTTTTCACTGCCGGTGATCTCATACGCCTGGCGGCCGTTGGACAGAGCAATGCCGCCCATGATCCAGCCGAACAGCGGACCCATGAGGATTCCTAAGATCAGACCGATGATGGCCAGTATGTAGGCGTTGTCCGCCTTCTCTGTCATTTGGCGGTACTGGGCTTCGTTTACCGGCACACCGTAGGGAGGCTGGTAAGGGTTGCCCCAGTTGTTGTAGCCGGCGTTATATGCCTGCTCACCATAGTTCGTTTGACCGTGGTTGTAATTTTGCTGGCCGTAAGTGTCGCCCTGTGGCTGGTTGTGCGCCTGTTGGCCGTAGGGGTCGCCTTGGGGCTGGCTGTATGCCTGTTGACCGTAAGGGTCGCCTTGGGGCTGGCTGTATGCCTGTTGGCCATAGGGCGCGCTTTGGGATTGGGCGCTCTGCTGTGCGGTGCAGTCCTGGAAGTTGGGGGTATGGCACACCGGGCATTCTGCGGTGCCGGGTGCCAGAGGTTGGCCGCAATGTTCGCAATAAGTCATAGGTTCTGCCTCTTTTCTTTAAAAATCGTGTTTATAACCGGCAGGGCAGCAGCATAATGCCGCCGGGGGTAATGTCTACCATACCGTAGCAGCCCTCTGCCACTGCGCCGGGGTTCATTAGATATAAGCCGTCCCGGTAGTCGGTCATCTGCTGATGGGTGTGACCAAACAGGCAAATGTCTGCGTGGGCCTCCCGGGCAGCCTGCTCCAGCTCTGCCAGACCAAACTTTACATGGAACGGGTGGCCGTGGGTATAAAACACCGTTTTGCCGCCCAGTTTGGCTGTGCCCCAGGCGGGCAGGTCGCTGCCCCAATCGCAATTCCCGGCCACTTGCAAAATATGCAACCGGGGGTACAACATACGCACATTTTCCAAATCATTCTCGCCGTCTCCGAGAAAGAGCAGCACATCGTTGTCCTCCAGGTGCAGCTCCACAATGTCCAGCAGATTGCCAGCGGCTCGGTGAGAGTCCGAGGCGACCAGTAAGCGCATTCATAATCGCCGCCTTTCTGCATACTATGTACTGAGTATAACATATCTGCGTGCCCACGGCAAGCGGCTTTGCAGATAAAAAAGAGGAGTGCGTTTTATGCAGGACCCGAGAAAACAGAAAAAAGGATTTGACCCGGCGGCATTCCAAGCGGCGGCCAAAGCCGGACAGCAGCAGGCCTATTTGCAGCAGAACCTGGACCCGGACACCAAGGCCAAATTAGAGGCGGTACTGAATGACAATGAACGATTGCAGCAAATGCTCAATTCTCCCCAGGCCAAGGCACTGATGGAGAAGTTAGGCGGGAAGCGGTAATATGGACGATATTAACCAGATCATTGCCAATTTGACCCCGCAGGATATGGAAATGCTGCGGGGCGTGGCCGCGTCCATCTTAGGCGACGGCGTGCAGGGAAGTGCGCCCGGTGCGGCGTCCCCTCCCGGTGCACAGCCTACGCCCCAGCCTAAGCCGGGGAGCGCCAACAGCGCCGTGCAGCAGCTGACAGACACGGTGGCCGGTGCCCAGAATATGCAAAATCTGCTGTCCGGGCTGGAGGGGCTGAACTTTGGCAAGGCGGACTTTGAAATGATGATGAAAGCCAAGTCCATTTTTGACCGTATGAACCGCAGCAGTAATAAAAATGTGGATCTGATCCGGGCGCTGAAGCCCCATTTAAGCCCCAAGAGCCAAAACAAGGCGGATCAGGCCATGCAGATCCTGCGTCTGTTTGAGGTGCTGCCTATGCTGGAGGAGTTGTTTTAGTGCCGGCGTTTAGTGAGGACCAGATCAATGAAGCCAAGGAGCGGGTGCGCCGTATGCATGCTCGTGCCGGGTCGTATCTGCCCCGGGAGGAACCGCCGCAAGGGCATAACGACCGTCAGACGGCACCGCCGCCCGGCAAGGAAAAAGCATCCCCGGCTGCGCCAAACCCGGAGGAACCGGCATCGGAGAACGAGGGGGATGACAACGCCGTAATCTTAATGCTGCTTCTGCTTTTAGGACGCGAAGGCGCAGATCAGGCGCTGCTTTTGGCTCTGCTTTATCTTTTGTTTTGATAAGGGTTGGAAAAATAGGGTAAAATATGTTATAATCCGTTTGTGTAACATCTCACAATGAAAGGAAGTTTCATTTTGACAGATTATGTGCAAAAGAAGATAGCCCCCGGGGTAGAGCTTTTGGCTGTGCCTGCCGGGCGGTTTAAGACCAATGAACTGGCCATTCACTTGGCAGTGCCCATGGAGGAGCAGATGGCGGCGAACTATGCGCTGGCCATCTCAGCGGTCAGCCGTAAGGGCAAGGCCTATCCGGATATGCGTGCGCTGCACTTGCAGCTGGACAAGCTCTACGGCGCGGCCATCAGCGTCACCGCCAACAAATCCGGCGGCTGTCAGATTTTGAAGATTGGCATCACCACACTGGACGATCGCTTCGCCCTGGATGACGAGAAGATCGCCGAGGCGGGACTGGAGCTGCTGATGAATCTGCTGTTTGACCCGCTTTTGGGGGAGGACGGCCTGTTCTCCCCGGCGGATATTGAGACGGAGCGTCGGGTGCTGCTGGAGAAGCTGGCTGCCGAGGAGAACGAAAAACGCCTGTACGCGGTCATGCAAATGCAGCAGATTATGTTTGCCGGCGATCCGTACCGGATTAATCCCAAAGGCACCAAAGAGACTTTGTTGGCTGCCACGCCGGAGAGCGTAACCGCCGCCTGGCACCGCATGCTGCGAGAGAGCAAAATGCTGGTAACTGTGGTCGGCAGCACGGATCCGGAGGCGGCCTGTGCGGCGCTGCGCCGTCGGTTAGAGGGCGTGGAGCGGGCGTATCAGCCCATGCCCACTCCCCATTTTGTGGCCCGGTGCGAACAGGTGAAAGATGTGCGGGAGAGCGAAAAAATTCGTCAAGGTAAGCTGGTGCTGGGCTTTCGTGTGGATATGCGCCCGGGTGATCCGTTGGCACCGGCTATGCGCAGCTTTTGCGATGTGTTCGGCGGCGGCCCGTACTCCAAGCTCTTTATGAATGTGCGGGAGAAGATGAGCCTTTGTTACTATTGTTCTGCTCGCTTTGCCCGCCACAACAGCCACATCTTTATTCAGTGCGGCTGTGAGGAGGAAAATATGGACAAGGCTGTGGCCGAGATCCTGCATCAGCTGGAGATTATTCGGGATGGTGACTGCAAAGCCGAGCTGGAAAGCTCCCGCATTGCCATGATCGACGCGCTGGACGGCGTGGCAGACACCCCCAACGGCCTGGAAAACTGGTATGCCGCCCGGCTGCTGGACGATGACTTCCGTACCCCTGCCCAGGTGGCGGAGGAGACCCGGAGCGTTACCGTGGAGCAGTTACAGGAATGTGCCGGTCGGTTGTCGCTGGATACCGTTTACCGCTTAGTGGCAGAGAAAGAGGAGGTGCAGGCACAGTGAAAGAACAAGTTTCTTCCATTCTGGACGAACGCTATTATGAAATTGACCACCCCACAGGGCTGAAAATATTTGTAATGCCTAAGGCCCATTATCGCTCTGCTTATGCGGTGATCGGTACCAAGTATGGCTCCATTGACAATCGCTTTAAGCGCTCGGACGCTGCCGAATACACCGAGGTACCGGAAGGAATTGCACACTTTTTGGAGCACAAGCTGTTTGAGTCTGAGGAGCTGGACGCTTTTCAGCGCTTTGCGGCCACCGGTGCGTCTGCCAATGCGTATACTTCCTTTGACAAGACCTGCTATCTGTTCCAATGCAGCGACCGCTTTGACCAGTCGTTGGAGATTTTGCTGGACTTTGTGCAGCACCCGTACTTTACGCCTCAAACGGTGGAGAAAGAGCAGGGAATTATCGGCCAGGAGATCACCATGTACTATGATGTACCCGGCTGGATGAGCACCTTTAACCTGTTGCGGTGCCTGTATAAGAACCACCCGGTGCGCATTGATATTGCCGGTACGGTGGAGTCCATCTCCCACATTACGGACAAGCTGCTATATGACTGCTACAATACTTTTTATAACTTGCACAATATGGCACTGGCAGTGGTGGGCAATGTGACACCGGAGCAGGTGCTGGCCGTCTGTGATCGGTGCTTAAAACCGACAGCTGATGTGACGGTAGAGCGGGCGTTCCTGCCGGAACCGCGAGAGATCGTGCAGGACTATCAGGAGTGTCATTTGGCTACCTCCATTCCGGTGTTCTCTTTTGGCTATAAAGAAGCCTGCACCAAGCCGGAGCAGGACATAGAGACCATTATTCTTACCAATCTGCTGCTGGAGATCATGGCCGGTGATTCCTCGCCTCTTTATAAAGATTTGTTTGACCGGGGTCTGATCAGCGGCGAATTCTCTAAGGAGTATTTTCACGGCCACGGGTATGAAGCTATTATCTTTGACGGCGAGAGCACGGACCCCCGGCAGGTGGCGGCCGCCATTCAGGCAGAGGTAGAACGCCTGCGCCGGGAGGGGATTCCGGAGGATCTGTACCAGGCAGCCCTGCGCAAGTCCTATGGTCGGGAAGTGATGTCCTATAACGATATTGACAGTGTGGCCAACAGTATGATAGATGCCCACTTTAACGGCTTTTCCGTCTTTGATGTGACGAATCGCTACAAGGCCATTACCAAGGAGAAGATTGAGGCGCGTTTGCAGCAGGTAATGAACCCGCAGTACAGCGCCCTGTCCGTTGTAAAGGCAGAGGAGGATCAGCATGAGTAATTTTACCCGCGTGTACTTCCCCGGGCTGGGGATTGACTTTGATCTACCCTCTGTGGCGTTCACCATCGGCAGTTATGATATTCATTTTTACGGTATCATTATCGCTTTTGGCTTTATGCTGGCAGTGCTGTACGGCGGCCGTATGGCATACAAGTGGCGTATGAGCCTGGATGGGATGACGGATGTGCTCATTTGGGGCACGGTCTTTGGTATCGTCTGCGCTCGGGCATATTATGTGATTTTTGAGTGGAGCTATTACAGTGCCCACCCGGCAGAGATCGTGCAAATTTGGAACGGCGGGCTTGCCATTTACGGCGGTATTATCGGTGCCTTGATCGGCGCCGCCATCGGCTGCAAGGTAGGCAAGATCGACTTTCGCAATCTGCTGGATCTGGGTGCCTTGGGATTGCTTATTGGCCAAGGCATCGGCCGCTGGGGCAATTTCTTTAATCAGGAGGCCTTTGGCACCAATACGGACACGGCGCTCTTTAGAATGTGGAGCGTAAAGATCAGAGATACGCTGGCCGCCTCCTCTGCGGATCTGGCTGCTAAGGGCGTGACCGTGGAGCCGGAGGTGCCGGTGCACCCCACTTTCCTGTATGAGAGCCTGTGGTGTATATTGGGCTTTCTGATCCTCAATTACATTGTGCATAAACACCGCAGTTTTAAGGGCGAGATTTTTGTGCTGTACGGCGTTTGGTACGGCGTGGAGCGTATGGTGGTGGAGGGTATGCGTACAGACAGCCTGTACATCGGCTCCACCAGTATTCGGGTCAGCCAGGTGCTGTCGGCAGTGATTGCCGTTGTGGCACTGGTATACTTTATTGTGGTGATGGTGAAGAAGAAGCAGGGCCGTCTGCCCCAGCGCCTGCGGGTGGTGCCGGTAGAGGAGCTGCCACCCCGCCCCACCAAGGAGGAGCGCCGTGCTGCCCAGGCGGCCAAGCGCAGCAAAACAAAGAATAAAGGAGTAAACGAGGAGAAAAATGGCACAGATCATTGACGGCAAGGCCGTGTCGCGCGCCGTGCGGGCGCGGGTGGCACAGGAGACCCTTGCATTAAAAGAACAGGGCGTGACCCCGGGGCTGGCAGTTATCTTGGTAGGCGAGGATCCGGCGTCCCAGGTGTATGTGCGCAACAAGGAAAAAGCTTGCGCCGAGGTGGGCTTTTACAGCGAAAAATACACGCTGCCCGCAGACACCACCCAGGCGCAGCTGAATGCACTGGTAGACGAATTGAACGCGAAAAAGGAGATAAACGGCATTCTTTGCCAGCTGCCTCTGCCGCCACACCTAAGCGACAAAGAGGTGATTGCCCGTATTGACCCGGCCAAGGATGTAGACGCCTTCCACCCGGAGAATGTGGGTGCTATTATGATTGGCGACTACCGTTTTTTGCCCTGCACCCCTGCCGGGGTGATGGAACTGATCCATTCCACCGGCACGGACCTGACCGGCAAGCGGGCGGTGGTGCTGGGGCGCAGCAACATTGTGGGCAAGCCAATGGCTATGCTGCTGCTGCACGAGAATGCCACAGTAACCATTGCCCATTCCAAGACACAGAATTTGGAAGAACTGACCAGGCAGGCGGATGTGTTGGTGGCGGCAGTGGGTCGCCCTAAGTTCGTTACAGCAGATATGGTAAAGCCCGGCGCAGTGGTTATTGATGTGGGTATGGACAGGGATGAGAACGGCAAGCTGTGCGGCGATGTGGATTTTGGCGGTGTTTCCCAGGTGTGTGGCGCCATTACCCCGGTGCCCGGCGGCGTAGGTCCCATGACCATCTCCATGCTGTTGGAGAACACGCTGACCGCTGCCAAACTGCAAAACAGTCTGTAATTTTAACCAAGAATTCTTTGGCAAACAGCCAAACCTATGGCGGATATGTATAAAAATACATATCCGCTTCTTTTTTTTGCAGTTTGCACATTGAATGGTCGCCCGGTTTGTGGTAAACTTGTAGCAGTTTTTTTATTAGCAGAAAGGGTGAAACAATGCAGACAATTACACTTGCAATGTCCGTGGATGACATCATCGGTAAGGTACAGGACGCCGTATGGGGCTGGCCGCTGATCATTTTGATTTTAGCCGCCGGCGTGTGGCTGACGGTACGAACCGGCTTTGTACAGGTGCGGCACCTGGGCAAGGCACTGAAGTTTATGGTTAAGAATGAGGACAACGGCGAGGGAGAGGTTACTTCCTTCGGCGCGCTGTGCACGGCGCTGTCCGCCACCATTGGTACCGGCAATATCGTAGGCGTGGCTACGGCCATTTGCCTGGGCGGTCCCGGTGCACTGCTGTGGATGTTGTTGGCCGCCTTCTTCGGTATGGCCACCAAGTACAGCGAGGGCTTTTTGGCCATTAAGTACAGAGAGAAGAAGGACGACAGCCATTATCTGGGCGGTCCGTTCTACTACATAGAAAAGGGCATGGGTTCCAAGTGGAAGTGGCTGGCGAAGCTGTTTGCCGTGTTTGGTATTTGTGTCGGTCTCTTTGGTATCGGCACCTTTACCCAGATTAACGGTATTGCAACGGCAGTGCAGGATTTCTTTGATCCGGAGTCTGCCCATGTGGCGTTTACGCTGTTTGGCAATGATTACACCTGGGCCACCGTGATCGGCGGCCTGGTGGTCACCCTTTGTGTGGCACTGGTGGTGCTGGGTGGTATTCAGCGCATTGCCAAGGTATCTGAGGTGATCGTGCCCTTTATGGCCATCACTTATGTGGCGTTTGCGCTGATCATTGTTCTGGGTCACATTACCGCCATTCCCGCTGCGGTGAAGCTGATCTTCCAGAGTGCCTTTGATCCGAAGGCTGCCCTGGGTGCTGCCACCGGCGTAACCATTAAGTTGGCTATGCAAAAGGGCATCGGTCGCGGCATTTTCTCCAACGAGGCGGGCCTTGGTTCTGCACCGATTGCTGCCGCTGCCGCCAAAACCAAGGACACGGTGCGCCAAGGTTTGGTGACTATGACCGGCACCTTTATTGATACCATTGTGATTTGCACCCTCACCGGTCTGTCCATTGTGGTTACCGGTGCCCAGAACGCTTTTGTGGCCGGTTCCGTAGAGGGCGTAAAGATCACCAGCCGTGCTTGGCAGACGGGTCTGCCCTGGAACGGTCGGTTCTCTGCCTTTGTGCTGATGGTGTGCCTGGCGTTCTTTGCCTTTACCACCATTTTGGGCTGGAATTACTACTCCGAGCGTTGCCTGGAGTACCTGGTAGGCTCCCAAAAGTTCACCAAGGTGTACCGCTATCTGTACATTCTTGCCGTGTTCATCGGCCCGTACCTGACCGTGGCGGCTGTGTGGAACATTGCGGATATTTGTAACGGCCTGATGGCATTTCCCAACCTGATTGCCCTGTTTGCCCTGTCCGGGGTGGTGGGCAAGGAGACGAGAGCCTATTTTGCCGAAAAACGCCACGACTTAAAAGCCATGGCGCAAGATAAAAAATAAATAAAATTCTATCTGTTTCAGCGACTGTGATCGGCTTTGCCGGTTACGGTCGCTTTTCTTTTTGTATATCGCTTGATGGGCGGCACACACTATAAACATCAAAGCGAACGGAGGTTTTCAAAATGAAAATGATGAAAAAATGGCTTTCTTTGCTGCTGTGTGGGGTGCTGCTGCTGTCAACCGGCGGGCTGTTTGCCGCCTGTGGCAAGCAGACGGACGACGGCACCACCAACGCCACGGACACGGCCAAGAGCCAGGTGACCCTGCGCTACCTGAACTTTAAGCCGGAGATAGCCGGGGTATATGAAAAGATCGCCAAAGCCTACAAGGAAGAAACCGGCGTGAATGTGATTGTAGAGACGGCGGCCAATAACCAGTACGAATCTACGCTAACGGCCAAGATGGCCACAGCAGAGGCGCCCACGCTGTTTCAGATCAACGGTCCAAAGGGCTATGCAAACTGGGCGTCTTATTGCGCCGATCTGTCCGATACCAAGCTGTATGAGCACTTAACGGACAAATCTCTGGCGGTTACCAGTGACGGTAAGGTGTATGGCATTCCCTATGTGGTGGAGGGCTACGGGATCATCTATAACGAGGCCATCACGGACAAGTATTTTGCACTGAAGGATCGGGACAGTAAGTACAAATCCATGGATGAGGTGCGTTCCTTTGCCGCGCTGAAGTCTGTGGCGGATGATATGCAAAAACACAAGACGGAGCTGGGTATTGAAGGCGTGTTTGCCGCTACTTCACTGAAAAGCGGCGAGGACTGGCGCTGGCAGACCCACCTGATGAATGTGCCCATCTATTATGAATTTAAGCAGAATAAGGTGGATTTGACTACGGATGCCACCAAGGAGATCACTTTCTCCTTCGGTGACAATTTTAAGAACATTTTTGACCTGTATTTAACGGACAGTACGGTGGAGGCGAAAAAGTGCGGCACCAAGACGGTGACGGATTCGATGGCGGAGTTTGCGCTGGAAAAGTGCGCCATGGTACAAAATGGTAACTGGGCATGGGAACAGATCGCCGGTGTCACCGGTAACAAGGTGCAGGCAGACAAAATCAAGTTCCTGCCTATTTATATCGGCGCAGACGGCGAGGAAAACCAAGGCCTGTGCGTGGGCACGGAGAATTTCTATGCCATCAACGCCAAGGCAACAGAGGAACAGCAAAAGGCGGCAGCCGATTTTATTTATTGGTTGTATTCTTCCGATAAAGGCAAAAAATTCGTAACGGATGAGTTGGGCTTTATTGCACCCTTTGACACCTTCTCCGCAGAAGATGTGCCGGAGGACCCGCTGGCGGTGCAGGTGCAGCTTTGGATGAACAAGCAGGGCGTTTACAGCATTCCCTGGGACTTTACCGTGTTCCCGTCTCAGACCTTCAAGCAGCATTTTGGCTCCGCGTTGCTGAGTTATGCCCAGGGCAGAAAAACATGGGCACAGGTGCAGGAAAATACCGTGGCGGATTGGAAAAGTGAAGCGGCTGCCTCCGCCTAAAGGAACGACGGTATGCAGAAAAATTTGAAAAAATACGGCTGGTTGTTTTTACTGCCCACGGCGGTGGCCTTTCTCTTTGCCTTTGCGGCGCCCTTTGTACTGGGAGTAGGGCTTTCCTTTACCCGGTTCCGGACGGTGACGGACGCCGCATGGGTAGGACTGCAAAACTACGTGCAGGCCTTTACTGCAGACAGCGGCTTTCTCCACGCGCTGTGGTTTACGGCGCTGTTCTCCGGCGTGAGTATCATCACAGTGAATGTGCTTGCCTTTGCACTGGCACTGCTTCTTACCCGAGGGCTGCGGGGTACCAATTTCTTTCGCGGCGTGTTCTTTATGCCTAATTTGATCGGCGGGATTGTGCTGGGATATATTTGGAATTTGCTCATTAACGGCGTTTTGGCCTGGGCGGGTGCGGATATTACCTATCAGCCCGCCTACGGTTTTTGGGGGCTGGTGGCGTTGACCAACTGGCAGCTGATCGGCTATATGATGGTGATCTATATTGCGGCGCTGCAAAATGTGCCGGACGATCTTTTGGAGGCGGCGGCCATAGACGGCGCATCCCGGACGCAGACACTGTTTCGCATTAAGCTGCCGCTGGTGATGCCCTCGGTGACCATTTGCACTTTTCTGACCCTTACAAATACCTTTAAGATGTTTGACCAAAACCTGGCGCTCACCGGCGGAGCCCCGGAGCAAAAGACGGAGTTGTTGGCGCTGAATATTTATAATACTTTTTACGGCCGCAGCGGCTGGCAGGGGGTGGGTCAAGCCAAGGCGGTTGTGTTCTTTATCATCGTGGCGTTGCTTGCCTTTTTGCAACTGCGCGTGACCGGACAGCGGGAGGCCCGCGGCGTATGAGAAAAAAACAAAAACAGAAAGCTCCCCAAAGTGCGCTGGAAACGCTTCTGCTGGTGTTGCTGGCGGCGCTGACCCTGGTGCCTCTCTTTTTGGTGGTGCAAAATTCCTTTAAGTCCCGATTTTATATCTCCGGTGATCCGTTTGCACTGCCCAACAAAGAGACCTTTGTGGCGTTGGAAAACTATATCAGCGGCCTGTCTGCCGGCGGCTTTTTCGCCGCTTTTGGCCGGTCGCTGCTGATCACCGTCGTGTCTGTGGGGCTGATCGTCCTTTGCACCTCCATGGCCGCCTGGTATCTCATGCGGGTACGCACGGCACTGACCAAGGGTATGTACTACCTGTTCGTTTTCAGCATGATCGTGCCGTTTCAAATGGTGATGTACACCATGACCTATTTGGTCGGCCGGGCAAAGCTGAATACCGTTCTTGGTATGCCGTTTATTTATCTGGGCTTTGGCGCTGGGCTGTCCGTGTTTATGCTGTGCGGCTTTATCCGAGGAATTCCCCGGGAGCTGGAGGAGGCAGCCACCATTGACGGCTGCAATCCGGTACAGACTTTCTTTTTGGTGGTGTTGCCACTCTTAAAACCCACGGCGGTGACGGTGGCAATCCTCAATACGATGTGGATCTGGAATGATTATCTGCTGCCGTACCTGGTGCTGGGCACGGAGAAAAAGACCGTGCCGGTGGCCATTCAAATTGCCATGCAGGGTGCCTACGGCTCCACAGATTACGGCGGGCTGATGGCGATGCTGGTGCTGGCGATGATCCCCATTGTGGTCTTTTATCTGCTTTGCCAAAAATATATTATCAAAGGCGTGGTAGCCGGTGCGGTTAAGGGCTAAACGGCAGCTGCGGAAAGGAGTGTGCCCCAGTGGCGTCTATCTCGCTTGAGCATATTAAAAAAACTTATGAGGACGGCGTGACTGTCATACCGGATCTGAATTTGGAAATCCGGGATCGGGAATTTTTGATTTTAGTAGGACCTTCCGGTTGCGGTAAGTCCACCACTCTGCGTATGATTGCCGGGTTGGAGGACATCAGCGGCGGCACCTTGAAGATCGGTGACCGGGTAGTGAACGATCTGCCACCCAAGGATCGGGACATTGCCATGGTGTTCCAAAGCTACGCTCTGTACCCCCACATGACGGTGTACAAGAATATGGCCTTTGGTCTGCAACTGCGGCGAGTGCCCAAGGCGGAGATCGACCGCAAGGTACGGACGGCCGCACAGGCGCTGGAACTGACCGCGTACCTGGATCGGCGACCCCGCGCCCTGTCCGGCGGGCAGCGGCAGCGGGTGGCGCTGGGCCGTGCTATGGTGCGGGATCCGGCGGTATTCCTTTTGGACGAGCCCCTGTCTAACCTGGACGCCAAGCTGCGTACGGAAATGCGCGCACGCATTGCAGAGCTGCACCGGGAACTGGGTGCCACCTTTGTGTATGTGACCCATGACCAAACGGAGGCCATGACCATGGCGGATCGGATCGTGGTCATGTTGGACGGCAAGATTCAGCAGGCAGACACACCCGAACAGTTGTATGCCCACCCCTGCAATGTGTTTGTAGCCGGGTTTATCGGCACGCCGCCTATGAATATATTGCCCGGCCGTTTGGTGCGGCGGGGAAAGTCCCTTGATTTGCAAGTGCTGGGTACGGAGGTGGCTTTGCCCGGTCGACTGCAAAGCCATGCCAAACTGTCGACGTATGTGGATCGGGATGTGCTTTTGGGCCTGCGGGCGGAGGATCTGTCCACGGACCCGGCATGGCTGAATATAACAGATCCTGCGGCCTTTCGGGTTCAGGTGGAGATGGCGGAGCGTATGGGGGCGGAAACCTATTTGTATGCAGATTTGCAAGGACGGCGGGTGATTGCCCGGGTGCCCGGCACCGTCTCTTTCCAAAAGGACGACCAAACGGTGCTGTACCCCAACATGGAGGCGCTCCATTTGTTTGACCCGGAAACGGAGGTCTGTATCTGTGATTGACCGCTTGTTGCAGCGGCGTGGCGCCGGGGTGCTGCTGCCGCTGTTTTCTTTGCCCGGGCCTTACGGAATCGGCACGATGGGTGCCGCGGCTTACCGCTTTGTAGACGATTTGTCGTCTGCCGGGCAGCGGTACTGGCAGCTGCTGCCCCTGTGCCCGGCAGGGCAGGGGAATTCACCGTACCAAAGCCCCGGCAGCTTTGCAGGCGATGGGGTGTATATTGACCCGCAGCTGCTGGTGGAAAGCGGGTATTTGCAGCCGTCGGATTTGGATTTGTTACCCAGCGGTCGTAATGACCGGGTGGATTATCCGGCTGTGCGCTGGGGGCGTCAAGTGCTGTTTGATCGACTGTTTGATCGCTTTGTGCGCCATATACCGGCAGATTTTGACTGCTTTTGCCAAAGTCAGGCCGATTGGCTGGAGGATCACGCCCTGTTTTGTGCCCTGAGTGAACGCTATGGAAAGCGGTTTTTTCTGTGGCCGTCGTCTTTGCGGCAGCGAGAGCCGTCGGCTTTGGAGAAGGCGGCAGTGCAGATGGAGCGGCGGGTTTTGTACCATAAAATGCTGCAATATTTTTTGGATCATCAGTGGCGAGCGCTGCGGGCTTATGCCAATGCCCGGGGTGTTTACCTGATCGGCGATCTGCCTATTTATGTGGCGCCGTGCAGCGCCGATGTGTGGGCGGCGCCGGCGTTGTTTATGCTCTCTCCCTCCGGCGCGCCGTCTCGGTTGGCCGGGTGTCCGCCGGACGCGTTTTCGCCCACCGGCCAGCTGTGGGGCAACCCGGTATATAACTGGAGCGCCCACGCGCGTACAGAGTACCGCTGGTGGGTGGCGCGGCTGCGGCACGCTTTGCACTGGTTTGACGCGCTGCGGCTGGATCATTTTCGTGGTTTTGCCGCATATTATTCTGTGCCTGCCCGGGCAAAGAACGCCCGGGACGGCTGCTGGCTGCCGGGGCCCGGTTTGTCGCTGTTTTCGGCGCTCCAACAGGCGTTGGGGGATGTACCGTTTTTGGCGGAGGATCTGGGCTTTTTGGACGATACGGTGCGGGCGCTGCTTTCAGATTGCGGCTTTCCCGGTATGCAGGTGCTGCAATTTGACTTTGATTCCCGGGACGGCGGCGGTGGTGCTGTTTGCAAGCCCAATACGGTGATTTACACCGGCACCCATGATAACGATACGCTGCTGGGCTGGTGTACCACCGCCCCGCGGCAAGACATACGCCGGGCTTGTGCCGCCTATGGCGTGCGTTATCCCAATCAATTACCGAGACAGATGATGCTTTCTGCTCTGCGAAGCCCGGCCAACACATGTATTTTGACTGCACAGGATCTGCTTGGACTGGGCAGCAGTGCCCGCATCAACACGCCGTCAACGGTGGGCGCCCACAACTGGAGCTGGCGTATGCGCCCCGGTGCCCTAACCCCGGGTATCTTGGCGCATCTATATACCGAGACTTGCGCCGCAGATCGGGCGGAAAGGAGTAATATATGTCGGATATGAAAGAGAATTTAGAACTGCTCTCCCGCAGTCTGTACCGACTCCCGGTGGCAGAATTGACCGATGAACAATTGCACGCAGTGGTGGCGCGGGCTGTTTTGGCACGGCTGCAACCGGCTTGGAAAGGGTCGTTGCAGGCCCATTGTGCCGGGCGGCGGGCGTTTTATTTTTCTGCGGAATATCTGTTGGGCAAGGCGGTGTACAATAACCTGCTTTGCACCGGCCTGACCGGTGAGGTGGAGGCGGCGCTTACCGCTTGCGGCCGCAAGCTCGACCAGCTGGACTGTGTGCCGGACCCGCCTTTGGGCAACGGCGGTTTGGGACGGCTGGCGGCCTGTTTTTTGGACAGTGGCGCCACGCTGAATTTACCGCTGGACGGCTACGGCTTGCGCTATCGGTGCGGACTGTTTCGCCAGCAGATCCAGGACGGATTTCAGGTGGAGACGGTGGAGGACGACCTGCAATACGGCGACCCCTGGAGCGTGTGCTGCCGAGCAGATACTGTAACGGTGGAATTCGCAGATTTTGCTGTGCAGGCAGTGCCCTATGATCTGCCGATCCTCGGTTACGGTACGGCACACATTTCTACTTTGCGGCTGTGGGAAAGTGTGCCCATAGAGCCGTTTGATTTTGACGCTTTTAATCGTCAGGATTATACAGCGGCGGTGACACGTCGCACGGCGGCAGAGAACCTGACCCGTGTGCTGTACCCAAATGACACGAAGGAGGACGGCAAGCGGCTGCGGCTGCGGCAGCAGTATTTTTTATGCAGTGCATCCTTGCAAGATCTGCTGCGCCGGTATTTGCGCACGCCCGGGTGTGCGCCGGAGAAATTGGGGAATGCGGTGGTGATCCAGCTGAACGATACCCACCCGGTGCTGGCCATCCCGGAGCTGATTCGTCTGCTTTTGAAGCAGGGTATGACCTTGGAGGCGGCGTTAGGTGTTGCAAAAGAGGTGTTCCGCTACACCAACCATACGGTAATGCCGGAGGCCATGGAAAGCTGGGATCTGTCGCTCTTGGCGTCGGAATTGCCGGAGATCGCCCGCCTGCTGTGCCAATTGGACGATCTGTTTTGTGCCGAAATGCAGGCGCTGGGCGCAGAGGAGCGGCTGTGGCACCGGGTGCGCCCGCTGCGGGACGGTCGCATTTATATGGCGGATCTGGCCTGTTGGGTGTGTGGCTATGTGAATGGCGTGGCAGCTTTACACACGGAGATTTTGCGCCTTCGGGTGCTGCGGGATTGGGCGCAGCTGTACCCGGATAAAATTTTGAATCGCACCAACGGTATTACCCAGCGGCGGTTTTTGGCACTGTGTAATCCGTCCCTATCTGCGCTGCTGACCCACCGGCTGGGCAGTAAAAACTGGATCACCAACTTGTTCCAACTGGAAAAGCTAAAGCCTTATGCAGACAATGGCGAGGTGCTGGCGGCCTTTTGTGAAACCAAGAAAGAAAATAAACGCCGCCTGGCCCGCTGGATGGAGGGCCAGGGGCTGCATTATGACCCGGCGCGTATGCTGGATGTGCAGATCAAGCGCCTGCACGAGTATAAGCGCCAGTTGCTGCATTGTCTGGGTATTTTGGCATTGGCCTTTCAGATTGAGCAAGGGGAGATTACAGAATTTGCGCCCACCACCTTTTTGTTTGCCGCCAAGGCAGCGCCCGGTTATGCGCGTGCCAAGGCCATTATCAAGCTGATTCACGCAGTAGGGGACTATGTGGCACGATCGCCTAAGGCAGCACCGCTTTTACAGGTGCTGTTTGTGCCGGATTACAGCGTAACGGCGGCAGAATGGATCATTCCGGCAGCGGATGTGTCCGAGCAGATCTCCACCGCCGGCACGGAGGCTTCCGGCACCGGAAATATGAAATTGATGCTGAACGGCGCAGTGACTTTGGGCACTTATGACGGCGCCAATGTGGAGATTGTGGCGGCCGCCGGAGAAGAAAATAATTATATTTTCGGTGCCCGGGTAGAGGACCTGGATGCCCTGCGCCGGGGCTATGACCCAAAGGCTTTGTATCGCAGTGATCCGCTGCTGCGGCAGTGCCTGGATGCATTGACAGACGGCACATTGTCCGACGCCGACACCGGCTGCTTTGCGGATTTGAAGCGTAGTCTTTTAGAGCCGGAGGCAGACGGCGTGGCGGATCGATATTTTGTGCTGGGTGACTTTCAGACCTATGTGCACGCCAAGCTGCAAGTAAACGGCGATTATCTGCGGTCACCTACGGCTTTTGCCCGCAAATGTTGGCTGAATATGTGCAGTGCCGGCGTCTTTTCGGCAGACCGTACCATCGCGGAATATGCCAATGAAATTTGGCGGATCGACCCGGTGGAATTGCCGGAATACGCAGAAAATGAGTAAAAGGAAAAGACGGAAATGGCAGTATGACCTCCAATCGTGTAGTCGATACAAAAAAGCCTACTTGATGAAAAAATGGATTTTTAGCAGCAGACTGATTTCGCTTTTCAAGCGGAGTCAGTTTTGTTTTTGTTTGAATACATTGCTTGTTATAGAAGCAGAGGTATTCCGTTGTGAGAATCGAAAAGCGCATTTGCCTGCAGCATGGTCATACGGATTGCCTTGCCGTGCAATGCTGTTTGGCTCGGTAACAGACAATCTTTTCGTCGTGTGTTGACGAATATCTCTATTTATAATATAATATAACTTGCATAATAATTGTCCGGCGCTGTCGCCGGCAATGACCCGGTGGTGAAACGATGCTTAAACTGTTTTACATAACCAAGGATCCGGCGGTGGCGCAGATCGCACAGGCGGCCGGAGTGGATCGTATTTTCGTGGATATGGAATACATCGGCAAGGCGCAGCGCCAAGGCGGTATGGATACGGTGCAAAACCACCACACCGTAGAAGATGTGGCTCGGTTGCGGCCGGTGCTGGATCAGGCGGAGCTGCTGGTGCGGGTCAATCCGGTACACCCGGGGTCAAAAGAAGAGATCGACCGGGTGATCGCCGCCGGTGCGGATGTGATCATGCTGCCTATGTGGCAGTCGGTAGAAGAGGTGCAGCAATTTATCCGCTGGGTGGACGGTCGCGCCAAGACACTCCTGCTGCTGGAAAATCAGGCGGCGGTGGATTGCCTTGACCGTGTGGTGGCACTGCCCGGAGTAGACGAAATCCATATTGGGTTGAATGACCTGAGCATTTCCCAAGGGAAAAAATTTTTGTTCCAGCCTTTGGCGGACGGTACGGTGGACGCGGTGTGCGCCAAGATCAAAGCGGCGGGTATCCCTTTCGGTTTCGGCGGATTCGGTCGCTTGGGCGGCGGCACATTGCCGGCAGCGTATATTGTAGCGGAGCACTACCGGCTGGGTTCGTCCATGAGTATTCTGTCTCGCGCCTTTTGCAACACGGCGCAGATTACCGATTTGAAGGAGATCAAACGGATTTTTACTTCCGGTGTGGCAGAGCTGCGGCAGTATGAGGCACAGCTGAGCCGGGCGGAGGATGATTTTTTTGCCTTGCAGCATAAGAAATTGCAGGACTGTGTAGAACAAATTGTTGAGGGCATGTAGATGTATCGAGGAGTAAAACGAGCGCTGGATTTTATTACGGCGCTGCTGGTGCTGATCGTTCTTTCGCCGCTGTTGGCGATCACGGCATTGGCGGTGAAGTTGGATTCCAAAGGCCCGGCCATCTTTAAGCAGCAGCGTTTAGGGCTGCATGGCAAGACCTTTTGGATTTATAAATTCCGCTCCATGTGCCAAGGCGCGGAGCACACAGGCACCGGCGTGTACAGCGGCGCGGACGATATGCGTGTGACCCGCGTAGGCAAGCTGCTGCGAGCCACCAGCATTGACGAGTTGCCCCAGCTGGTGAATATTCTAAAGGGCGATATGAGTTTTATCGGCCCTCGCCCGCCGCTGACCTATCATCCTTGGCCGTTGGCGGATTACACACCGGCGCAGTTACATATGTTTGATGTGCGCCCGGGCATTACCGGCTGGGCGCAGGTGCACGGTCGTAAGGATGTGGAGTGGCACCATCGAATTGAGCTGAATTGCTGGTATGTAGACCACATGAGTCTGGCACTGGATGTGCGTATTCTCTTTGTCACGGCCTTTAAGGTGCTGAAGAATGAGGACAATGTGAACACCGGCGAGACCTTGGCCCGAGATGATGCCCAGGCGCAGGAAACGGTGATGAAGAGATGAAAGAACTATTGATCACCGGCGCATGGCGGTGTGGGGAGCAACAGGTGCAGGCGCTGGAGCAGATGGGGTATGCCGTCACTTTTTGGCCGGACGAACGGCAGGCGGTGAATATGGATACCCAACGATTTGAAGCAGTGATTTGCGGCGGCTTGTTTTTGACTACGCCGATTGAACGCTTCCCGGCGCTTAAGTGTATTCAGGTGACTTCCGCCGGGCTGGATCGGGTGCCGCTGGACTATTGCAAGGCACACGGCATTACCGTGTATAACGCTGGCGGTGTTTACAGTGCGCCTATGGCGGAGTTTGTGCTGGGCGGTATTTTGCAGCTGTATAAAGAGAGCAAATTTTTTGCAGAAAATCAAGCAGCGCACCGGTGGGAGAAGCACCGGGGTCTGCGGGAACTTAGCGGCAAGACCGCTTGCATTGTCGGTACCGGTAGCGTAGGCAGCGCCATTGCCCGGCGACTGCGGGCCTTTGATGTACAGACGGTGGGAATTAATCGTTCTGGTCACCCGGCGGCAGAGTTTGACCAAACTCAGCCCACCTGCCGGTTGGACGATCTGCTGCCTTTAGCGGACTTGGTGATTTGCGCTATGCCCTTGACGGCGGAGACTGCCGGCCTGTTTGACAGCGTGCGCCTGGCAAAGATCAAACCCGGCGCTGTGTTTGTGAATGTGGCTCGCGGAAAGGTGACAGATCAGCAGGCGCTGGCGGAAGCGCTGCAAAGCGGGAAGCTGTCCGGCGCGGTGTTGGATGTATTTGAAGAAGAACCCTTGCCCCGGAGCAGTCCCTTGTGGGATATGGAGCAGGTGATATTGACCCCCCACAATTCCTTTGTGGGCGAGCACAATGGCGAGCGGCTGTTTAAGTGTATCAAGGAGCATTTGTATGAGTTGTCGAAAGAATGTTGAACATATTACTGCGGTGAATTCTTCTCTCAGGAAGTATTTGTTTACACGCGGCTATTTATTGTCAGATGTGGTATACGATTTGAATACATATCCATTTTATGGCAATTGGTCACAACTGGAAATTGGCAGCTTCCGGCTTTATCTACACAATAAACTCAAGGCGTTCAAGTTCCAAGATGATGAGGATACTTATCTACTTATCGGGCACGCCTATAACCCCTATAATGGTGTGTACGATGAAAACGAACTGCTGCAATCTTATGCCGAGGCGGACAATAAAATTGAGGCGCTCAATCAGTGGACGGGTGTTTTCACGCTGATTGTCATATGCGACGACTCTATTGAAATTTGGGATGATTGCGCTGGTATGCAGGCGGCGTATTATGGCTTTGTAAAAGGCCATTTCTATGTGTCTTCTCATGCACAGTTAATTGGTGATCTCTGTGATTTGCAGCAAAGTGCATATGTTCGTTCTATGGTAAAGTACCGCTTTTGGCAGCTTTATGGTATGTTTTTGCCCGGTGATCTTTCCCAATTTGATGGAGTGTATCGCGTTGTACCGAATACATATGTTACATTTCATAAGTCAGACGGCACTTTTGCTGTGAATCGTTTTTATCCTACACAGAATATTGTAATGTGTAAAACCAAACAGGATTATGACGCGACAATAGATGAAATCTGTGATTTGCTGCATACGAACCTGGAATTGATCTCCAAGAAGTGGAAAAAGCCGGCGATTTCTTTGTCCGGTGGTATGGATAGCAAAGCGACTTTTGCCTGTGCAAATGGGCTTTATGACAAGTTTTGGTACTACAGTTACGATACCATGTATGGGGATCGACCAGATGTGGAGGCGGCAAAAAAAATTGCTTCCGCTGCTGGCGTTCAACATAAGACATATGTGGTTTCTGAGCAAGACAAGGATTTTCCTTATGTCGACGAAGTGCGGGAAATTATGGAGCACAATTGGGGCGACATGGGAAAGGTTAATGATAACGATGTGCGCAAACGCATGTTTTTCATGGATATACCTGATTTTGATGTGGAAGTTAAATCTTGGGTGTCCGAGATAGGACGAGCCAACTATTACAAGAAGTTTGGATTGAAGAAAATGCCTAAACGTTTGTCAGCTCGCCAAATGACGACCATGTATAAGTTCTTTAGCTATAATCGAAAACAGGCAAAAGAGACAGACAAAATATTTAGACAATATATCAGCAAGACAGACGCAAATCGAATTTTCAATTTTGATTCAAGCGATATGTATCTGTGGGAGTTTCGGTATGGAAGTTGGGGCGGCTTAGTGATTACTTCTGAGCACCGTATGTCTTATGATATAACGATACCATATAACAACCGTAATTTGATGGAACTGTTTTTGAGGCTGCCGTTGGATAAGAGAATTGCAGATGTGCCGCACTACGATATTATCCGTAAAATGAATCCGAAAGTGGATGCACTGAATATTACAGTCACGAATTACAACGAAACAAAAAGAAGAATGTACATGGAGCGTCTGTACTATTTTGTCAATAATCTTTTGCCATTTTAATGGGTGCAGATAATGAAAATACTGTTTGTTGCTACTGTGCGTAGCCATATCGGCCAATTTCACATGCCTTTTATTCGGGAACTGGTACGCCGGGGCTGCCGGGTGGAAGCGGCGTTCAAGGACAATTCCGCCGACAAACCCGGTCTGGATCTGAGCGGCATTGCCCGCACTTATGAAGTGCCCTTTAGCCGCAGTCCGTACAGTGTAGATAATCTGAAAGCCTATCAGGTGCTGAAAAAGATCATTGACGAGGGTCGGTACGACGCCATTCATTGCCACACGCCTATGGGGGCTGTGGTGACTCGGCTGGCTGCCCGGGATGCCCGCAAGCGGGGCACCAAGGTGATCTATACCGCCCACGGTTTTCACTTCTATAACGGCGCTGCCAGGAAAAACTGGCTGCTGTTTTACCCGGTGGAGAAGGCACTGGCGAAAGATACGGACTGCCTGATCACCATTAACAGCGAGGATTATAATACCGCTAAGGCGCGGCAGTTTGCTGCCGGGCGCTTGGAACTGGTCAACGGCGTGGGTGTGGATCTTAGCGATTTTCAGCCGGTGACCCGGGAGCAAAAGTTGGCTCTGCGCCGGGCGTATGGGTATAGCCCGGACGATTTTATCCTAATATACCCGGCGGATTTTTCCGCCCGGAAAAATCAAAATATGTTGTTTGATACATTAAAATTGCTGCTGGAAAAGGACAAGCATTTTCGCTTGCTGCTGCCCGGCTCCGATGTGGAAGCCCGGCCGTTTTTGGACTATGCCAAATCTATCGGCGTGGAAGATCACGTGGAGGCGCTGGGCTACCGGCGGGATATTCGTCAGTTGGTAGGGCTTAGCGATGTGTCCGTGTCCTCCAGTCGGCAGGAGGGCCTGCCCATCAACTTGGTGGAGGCCATGGCGCTGGGCAATCCGGTGGTAGCCACCGATGTGCGTGGCAATCGGGACCTGGTGCAGGACGGTGAGAGCGGCTACTTGGTGCCGCTAAACGACAGCCGGGTTATGGCGGAACGGATATGGTCGCTATTTACCAACCCGGAGAGATCGGCGGCCTTTGGCGCTGCCGGGCGGACACTGGCCCAGGACTACGCGGTGGAGCCGGTGCTGCACCGTATGATTGAAATTTATCAAGCGTTAGAACTTTTGTGAGGTTGGCATTTATGCGTGTGTTACAGGTGATACCGGATATGAGTATTTCAAACGGTGCGATGAGTATGATCATGAACTATCAGCGCGCCATGTCTGCGGATGTTCAGTTCGATTACCTGTACTTTTTAGACACGCAGGCAGACCGCAGGGCGGAGATCGAAGCTCTGGGTGGTCATGCTTATAAAATGGACTTTCCGAAACCGAAAGATGTTTTGCCTACAAAAAAGATGCGCGCTTTTTTCTTGGAGCATAAGGAAACTTGGCAGGCCATGCATATTCACGGCCCACATTTTGCGGTATTTGTGGCGCCGGCGGCAAAAATGGCCGGTTTGCGCAATATCGTTGTGCATAGCCATACCACGGTGTACACGCTGATCGGTAGCGCTTTTGCCAACCGTTTGTTGTCACAGTATGCGAAGTATTGTATCCCTAAGAAATTGGCGTGCAGTCGACCCTCCGGTCAGCTGTGGTACGGGCAAAAGCCTTTTACGGAGCTGCGTAACGCAGTGGACTGCCGGGCACTGCAATTTGACCCTGCCGTACGGGAGCATATGCGTTGGCAGCTGCATTTAGACGACGCATTTGTGGTGGGTCATATCGGCAAGACCGATATTCCGCAGAAAAATCACGAGTTCTTATTTTCTGTTTTTGCAGAGATACATAAGCTGCGATCAAACGCCAAACTTTTGTTGATCGGCGCGGTGCCGACGGACCGGTTAACGGCGCTTGCAAAGGAACTGAACATTGTGGATAGCGTTTTGTTCCTGGGTCCCCAGAGCCAAATCTCTGCTTATTTACAGGCAATGGATCTATTTGTGTTTCCCTCTATCAGTGAGGGTCTGCCAATGTCTGTGGTAGAGGCCCAGGCCGCCGGGTTGCCGGTGTTGCTGTCTGACGCAGTCACCCGGGAGGTGGCGTGTACGCCGTTGGTGAAGACCCTGTCTTTGCACCAGTCGCCGGAAGAATGGGCAGGGGCTGCCTTGCAGCCGCAACCTCCACGCCAAAGTCCCACGGCGGCGCTGATTGCCGGTGGGTGGAACATCAAAGAAGCAGCTATTGAGTTGGCTCAAATTTACAGATCGGAGTAATGTATGCTAGATAAACTGCGCGTACCGGAATGGTGTTGTGCCGTTCGCTTCAACACAGACGGTCATACGGTGTTTGACGATTTGGAAACACCGTTTACCGTGTTAAAAAACAGTCGCCGTTATTGGTGCGCAGATCCGTTTTTGTATCAGCGGGACGGGCAGTATTATTTGTTTTTTGAGGCATATGACAGGCTAAAGCGTAAGGGTATGCTGGGGTATCGCACCGTATCTAAAGACGGCTGTGGCAAAATTCAAGTGTTTTACGAGAGCGCTGGACACCTGTCTTATCCATTCCTGTTCGAAAAAGAGGGCGAGTTATATATTATACCGGAATCCAGCGCGGAGAAAGAGCTGTTTTTGCTGCGCTGTGTATCTTTCCCGGATCAGTGGGTGAAGGAACGAGTGCTGCTGCAAGAATCCCTTGCCGACACCACGCGCCTTGTGTTTTCCGGTGGCACATTCTATCTCAGTGAGCAAGTAGATGATACCCGCATCTTTGATCGCCTGGATTTGTTTTATGAAGACGGTGCGGGTCGCCTTTGTCCCTGTGCGGCCAATCCGGTAAAACGCGATCTGACGACCGCCCGCTGTGCCGGTGCCTGCTTTCAGCAGAACGATCAGTGGCTTCGACCCTCCCAGGATTGCGGTGAGACTTATGGCGGTAAGTTGAATTTTAACCGTATAGATGATTTGACAGACGATGGCTATGTGGAAACGTGTATAAGAACCCTCTCTATTTCTGACATACAGACAAACAGCAGCGAGGTGTTTAGCGGTATTCACACTTACAACACTTGCGGGCCAGTGGAAGTGGTCGATCTAAAATTGCCGTCTTGTTTCCATCTGCTCAATTTGATTGGTGCTGTGTGGAAGCGTATAAGGAGGAAAAGAGGATGAACAAAGTTGCTTTGATTTCCCTGTACTTTGGCAAGTTTCCTGTAAATTTCGGCTTGTGGCTCAAGAGCGCGGCGCGTAATGCGGATATTGATTTTCTTTTGTATGGAGACTGTGATGTTTCCACTTATTTGCCACTTCCGCCCAATGTTAAGTGTATTTCCTATACCTTTGAGCAAATGAAAGCCAAAATCCAAAGCAAGTTTGATTTTACCATTGAGCTGTCCAGACCTTACAAACTCTGCGATTACAAGCCCATCTACGGTTATCTATTTGAAGAGGATCTAGCAGGGTATGACTATTGGGGCCATATTGACCTGGACACCATTTTGGGCGATCTACGTGCTTACTTCCCCAAGGAAGCCTATGAAAAGGTGTACCAGTTTGGTCATCTGACGATGTATCGGAATACACCGGAGAACAACCGGCGGTTTATGGCTGATGTAGGGCAAGATTACAAAAAGTCATTTACCACTTCTTTTATCACTGTGTTTGACGAACTTCCGGGTATGAAGAAGAAATACGATCTGTTGGGTATTCCTCAGTACAGCGGACACGATTTTGCAGATATTGCCCTGCGGCGTAAAAATTTTACCCTAAACAGCGAGATCTGCCGCAAAAATTACAAGTACCAGATCTTTTACTATCAGGACGGGCGCGTGTTTAGGGATTATTTGGATAAGGGCACAATGCACACGGACGAATTTAATTATATCCACTTTTCCAAACGCCAAATGCCGGACCATACCGGCGGAAGTTCGGCGTACTACATTACCCGGTTTGGCTGCGTGCCCAAGACCGGCGCCACCACGCCGGAGATCATTCGGCAATATAACCGACCGACCCCGGTGCAAAACCTGTTTTGTGCCATAGACACGCAGGTGATTCGGCGAATTAAACGATATTCTAAACTCATATTTTACAAGTTGTTAGGCAGGTGATAGTATTGAAATACTCCGTTATCGTACCGGTTTACAATACAGAAAAATACCTTGATCGTTGCGTTTCAAGCATTGTATCTCAAAATTTTGATGATTATGAATTGATTTTAGTTGACGATGGCTCTCCGGATGCATGCCCGATGCTATGTGATCGTTGGGCTGAAAGAGACGAGCATATTAAAGTGATTCACCAAGACAATGATGGCGTCTCTGCAGCTCGCAATTCCGGATTGAATGTGGCTGTCGGTGACTACATATTGTTCATTGACAGCGACGATTATGTAACTGAGGATTATTTTGAGAAATTTGAACAAGAGGATTTGCCTTCCGGTTGGTTGATTTATACTAACTGCGTATTGAACTCAAATGGGATTCAACATCAAAATATAAAGAATCTTAATGCAAATGAACCTTACTTTGATACTCTAAAATATTTGCTGTATTCAAGAGTACTAAATGGTCCATGCTCAAAAAAATATAGTCGAGCGATTATAGAGAATTGTCAACTTAGATTTGAAGATATGGTACCAGCGGAGGATTTTATCTTTTCCTTGCAATATGCTTTGCACTGTAAGACGATTATTGTGTGTGATGAATCTGTTTATGTGAATGATCAAAGGGGCGATAATTCTATAACGCGTTCCAGAAAATATGGGCTCATTGATGTGTATCCCAAAATTTTTGATCGCGCATTCGAATTGGTTGAGCATTCGAAATTAACGGCGAAACAAAAGAAACAATTGTATCTGATTTTAGATAAACTGCATGTGGATAGCTTTGGAACATGTGTAATGGAAGAATTGAAAGATACCAATACTTCTGCTATGGAAATTCAGAAAAGGATTCGTGTTCTGTGTAAAAAGTTCTATGAGCAGTATCATTGTAAATATGGTTATA